>Ga0325400_1000513_pt1 | contig 28813 bp, 9 predicted proteins | sample PopdelMetagenome_2_FD_205662 | JGI IMG/M metagenome (GOLD analysis project Ga0325400, IMG submission 205662) | Populus deltoides microbial communities from Bellville, Georgia, United States - Xylem-PdKOR-R1 | ecosystem: Host-associated > Plants > Phyllosphere > Stem > Wood/Secondary xylem...
CCAAAAACAATAGAAATTGCTACCCAACATTTCAAGCACCAAATGACAAAATATACTACAAGAGAAGGGGTAAGAACACTGCAGGTTACTGTAGATCATGACTCATGTACATTATATTATGGATTGAAACAATAAATTTATATTATTGCCTCTCAAACCAAAAACTTTTGGCTTGGCTGGTGTGGGTAGGAGGGTCTTTTTGATTTTTTTATTTTAATGAATAGTAAAAGTGTAAAAATGCCCCTAGACCCAGAGAGAGAGCTAACGTATAGGGACAATTTCATGTTTTCCTTCTGAATGCATAGTTAATTTACTTAATTTCTCTTAAAGTAAAAAAAAAAAACCATTTGTCTTTAGTCCAAGGTCAATTTTGTCTTTTCACTGATTTTTTAGTTATTATTAAATGCGTTAAGGGGCAAGTTAGTCAAAAACATTATAATAAATATCATATATAAAAAATTTAATTATGCTTGTGAACGCATGATTTTGAACGCGTCAACACGTGATTGTTGTTCATTGTCTTCATGTAGCACGTACGACGTCGCCTAACAACCAAACAACAACATCTGATTCTTCTTGGCATCCCTTCCATTCCTATATGACGCTTGTCATTGATAGGCATCCACTTTGGCACCAACGACCCTTTTTTTTCTTTCTCCTCCTCGAATTTTGTACCTTTCCCCCTAAATTTTTGAAGCAGCTCCTTAATATTTGTTTTCTTCATATTTGGTACATGTTCTTCTGATTTCTAATTGTTTTTTCTTGTCCTTTTTGTGGATTTTTTAAATTTTTTAAAATTTATTATTTAATCCCATTTTGTCATGTGTTGTTTTTTCACTTTGATTATCATTCTTTTGATTTCTGATTTTTTTCTAACCTCTTTTGTGTAATTTTTATTGGTCTTTAATTTCATCCCCCAAAACAAATATATAGTATATTATTATTGTTTTTTAATTTGTTTTTATATTTTTGTTCTTTTGTTAAAGTTATTTTTCTTTTCAATTTCACCTTTCAATCAAAAATTTATGGTTGCTCTCTATTTTTGGTTTTGAATATTTTTGTGTGATTGATTTTTTTCTTCTTCCAATCTCATCCTTCATTATTTGAGTTGTTAAAGATTGAATTTCACGGTTTTTTCATGTTAGGTGTTTTCAATCTGATAACCTAGATCACCAGTTTGAAAAGTTAATGCCGGTCAATATATTTTTTTAACTTTTTTTTTTGGTTTCATTGTTCAATATTAATTTTTTTTATTTGGTTTTATAATTTTCTTCACTTTATTTTCTATCGAGTTATCTCAATCTCATGACCTGGATCGCGAATTTGGTAAGTTAGCTTTGGTTGACTCGTCTTTTATTACTCAAGTTACATGTCTATTATGCTATGTTGACCGAGGCCTTTTCCTCCTTTTTTTATCCAATTTCATCCTTCCATATATTTTTTTCCAAGTTGTCATGAGTGTTTTTTTTTTAATTTGTTTGTTTATGAATGTTACTTTTTTTTTATTTTATGATTAAAATAAAAACAATATATTAGACTCCATCAAGGCTATAACCTAAGTCATTGGTTTTTCTTATTTTTTTAAAAAAAACAATTACAACACCTAAACATCATTTCTTATAGAAAAAACATGGAGCTGCAGTATAGCACGGGCCCACTTCTAAAAATTACCTAATATATAAAGGACTTGGAAATGCTTATAGGCTTCAGTATGGAACAATAAAGTTTCTATTTTTTTTTAAGCCAGCCCCCCTTTCTCCATTTTCCTATTTCTTTTTCAATTTCATCGTTTTATTTTCTCAATTTCATCTCCATTCCTTTTTTTATCAGTCATCCAGATTGTCATAGGATTGACCAAGTCAACTAGATCAAGTTGAACAACTCTCACATGATTTAATTTTAAACCTGAGTTAGGCAAATAGTCAGCTTGATAGTTTTTTTGTGTCAATTTCATCTTTTTTTTTTCTCCATTTCACCTATAGACTTCTTTACCTATCAAATAGGTTGCTTTTGGACCAGTCAAGTCGACTGAGTCACGTTAGGAAAACTCCTATAAGATTTAATTTTAAACTCAGGTTAAGTAGGGAGTCAAATAAAGAGATTTCATTGTTGGCCTGCTAGGTCGAGATTTAATAACAATGTCAAATAGTTCTCTACAACCTCAATGTTTTTTGTTATGGTAAAAAAGTTCTCTAAAAAGTTGGAGTGTTTATATTGTTCACCACATTATTATTTATATGAACAATATAGTTTTTATTTTGGTTTTTTTCTATGTTTGATTAATGCTTTCATTTTTGTTTTTTTTTCCTTGCATTATTCATATTAGGTTTTTTTCTTGCACTTTTTTTTTTCCATCCCTGTATCCATCAGTAAACACCGATAGAAAAATTCTCTTGGTATATACCGAGGGAATTGCAGTGGGAAAATAAAGAATGAAAAAAAAGCCAAACAATACAATAACATATAACTTTTACAGACAACATTACTGATGAAATCATCCGTACATCCATAAATATACGGATGAAAAAAAAATTTAGTATATACTAAGGGAATTACGAAGGGTATTATAATGGGATTCAAAAAAAGTAAATCATATGGTGGCATGATATTTTTACTGACAGAATGACCGATAAAGTTACTAATGGAATAATTATGTTGGTAAGGCCTTCAATTAATTTTTTATTTATGACCTGACGATTAACCCTCCTTTTCCCCATTTCTCCTTCTTTCTTATGTATTTTTTTCTGCAACAAACAACCACTTCTTCCCCCTAATCTTAACACAATTCAACCTCCCACAACAAATTCGACCACAATAACACCCAGTTTGTCATCATTTGTGTTATGATTCAAATTTTAGAGAGGATTATCCACTTTAAGTTAGTAAATCTACCTTTTCTTTTTATTTAAACTCAATTTTAAAATATTATTTGTTTTTGCAAGTTTTTTTAGTATATGTATTTTGTTTAAGTGTTTACTTGTTTTATAGTTTTTTCTTATACAAATTTGACTTATTCATGTCCAAACTTCTACATTTTGTACTATCTTGAAAATGCAGAGTTGACTGAGTGTAGAACATTTAGGCATTCTTGTTATAAACTCATGACTGGTAGGGGAAGGACTCTTGTTGCATATAGAAAAATTAGATACTTCTCAATCACACTTAGACTGTAGAGATTATCATGTTGTCACAGGTGTATGGCGCCGCGACGATCATCCTTTCAGGTCATGGTTATCAGGGTTGGTTATGGTAGATGTGAGTGGAAAGAATAAGGAATTATTGTCTTTTATTAATAAAAAAAGAAAAAAAAGAATCGTAACCTAATATCATAGTAACTAGGAAACCTCATAGTTCGCGAGAGTTTAGGTAAGGAGACTGGTTGTGCAAGGAAAAGACATATCACCCCCAATGAACTCTACCTATGGTAAGCTGCTTTGTGGTTTGTTCTAAGTCATATTTTTATTTGTTAGTCTATCTATGGTTTGAGAAAATTTCTCCTCATTAAGGAGATCTTTATCTCATCAGGTTAGAACTTAACCAATCTAAAGCCCCTCCCCTCCCCCCCCTAAAAAAAAAAGTCTATTTAAGGTTTAAGAAAAGTCATTTTCAGTAAGAAGATTATTAGCTTATCGAGTCAAAACCTAACTATTCTAAAGGTCAAGAAAAAGAAATGTTTTTATTTGAAATTTGGGCAAATTATAATAGATAATCACAAACTTTGTTGTGATACCCATTAAATGATTTTTTGTATTCTTCAAAGTGTAATATCCTAATAAGTCAAAGCCGAAATTGGTGGTAATTTTTTTTTTTATAAGTCACTACAGTCTCGATGCTTCCCACAATAGTATTCCGAGCATTAGTAAATAGGTTCCATTCATTAACATGACACAATACTTCTATGATCGTGTAATTCATCATCTCCATATAACAATTACTTCATACACATACCCACAACATCATATTTACAATACATAACTTTACATTACATCACAATAACATATACATAAGTTGGCATTCCTATTCTAATATTGTTATCGTTACGAGTTTAAACAAAAGTGTCGATCAACAACTATACAACTAAAGGAATATTAATATTACTTTTCGTTCATATCCTTAAAGAATATAGTCCTTTCACTAGTCCTTACATATGTAATATAGCCCTTATTTGTTCATCAACTACCGAAGCTAATTATAATATTCAAGCCCGGTCATCCATCTCAGATGCCATTAACTGATGTTAATCATAATACTCATCCTAGCCATCCTTTTAGAATGCCATTAGCTAAAGCTAATCATCAAACATAATCTGGTCATCCTTTTAGGATGACATTAGATAAAGCTAATCATCAAACATAACCCGACCATTCTTCTAGGATGCCATTAGCAGAAACTAATCATAATACTCATTCAACATTCCATAATAGTTTAGTATTCACCACAACACAATACTAGATCTTTAGTAATGAATTCACTTAGAAGAATTAACGTTATGCTAGAAAGGGGTAGAAGCCATACCTGTTCCTCCCGTGGGGTGTTCTCGTCTAGTCGAAGGTCCGATCTCGGTTGCACCACCTGACACATCAAATGATCATAAATCAGCACCTTTGCATTCGGTAATGACATAATTTATCACCATGCATACTTCAAGAATACATATATTCACATTCGAGTGTTTCACATATAATACAATCACACAATGAAAATCATCATATCAAGACACTTCTTTTTATTTTAAACGTGACCATTTATGAAAATCCTAATTTTTAATTCTCAAATTTCATAGTGAATTAGATCAAACCGATGACGAAGTCGTCATAAGCATTAAATCATTTCTAATATGGAATTATGTCGTAGAAAGTCATCAGCGAAGATTGGTTCGCTGGTGGCATAGAAATCATCAGTGAAAACTGGCTCGCTATTGATAAAGAAATCATCAATGAAAATTGATTCATATGTGATATAGAAATCCTTAGTGAAAACCAATTCTCGGCTGGCGTATGGAGCTTAGAATTCGTCAGCGACAACTGGGTTGCTAGTAACATAGAATTGTCAGAGAAAACTGGTTCTCGACTGATGTATGGAATTTGAAATTCATCAGCGATAACTGGGTCTCTGGTAATATAAGATTTCAACGAACATCATCCACTGCTGACTCAGAAATCATTGACGAAATAAATCATGTTCTACATGCTTTTAACATAAAAAGAAAAGAAGCCAATAAAGGAAGGGGAGAAGGAAGGGGGTTTCCTGGTCGAGAGGGGATGTTGCTAGGCTGGTGGTCCTGTTTGTAGTCTCATGGTGGAGATCTTGGCAGTGGCAAACCGTGGTGGCGTTGTTTAGAGAAAAGAGGGTTGTTGGTTGCTGGACAATGATATAATGGGGCAAAAGGAGTGCACAACTTCACGCCCATAATATTGTTATCTATATTGGTTGGTGAACAAAAAGAAAATGTTGGTGGGACTACTAGGGAAGAAAGAAATGAAACAGTAGGGCTAGTTGTAATGGTAGGGTAAGGTTTATTTATATTTTGTTTTCGGTTCTTTCACAATGAAAATGAAGAGAGAGTGGCTTGATATTGAGCCGAGGTTTGGTTTTATATAGGTTCTTTTGTTAAAGGGATATGAAGCTCCATATAGGAACAATGGTGGTTTCTTTTTTTCTCTATATTTAAAAGAAAAAACTAGTGTAGGAGTTGGTTTTTTGTGCTCTTTTTCCCTTCCCTTTATGCTAGAGCGGCTCGTCCCTATTTATAAGGGATGAAGGAGGAGTGTTCGCTGCCATTTAGAGCTAAATCTCGACCATTGAGTCCTCTGGGATTAATCCCAACCATTGATGCCAAGCCAAAGCAAACTAGTACTCTACACCCAAGTTGTCAAAGGCTAGTCGAGTCTGTGGTTTTGGACTAGTGTTGCAGTAGCTACAAGGGGACCTAGTTAGTGGGAATCATGCTAGGAGGTAGTACTATTGTAAAGGGTGAGGGTGGTGTGTGGTTTGTCTTATTTAGAAGAGAAAACAAGTGCTAAATAGTCTTGCAAAAAGATACAAAAGCTAGCTATTTATTTTTCTTTCTTACAGGAGCTTGAAGACAATGCACAATGCCTCCTAAAACAATGTCATTTCTTATCTCTTTTTTACTAATGAATTACTAAAATGATGTCATTTTATATAAAACATGTCATTTCATTTAAATGAAACGGTGTTGCTTTGGAGTTTTAGATTCAAATTAGGTTTAAAAACTCCTCTCTCAATTTTAGTCCTTAATTTTTTATTTATTAAATCAAATCCTTAATTAAATTTTGACTTTAAGAATCAATTCAATTTTACTATTGCCAGGTTTTAAAAACAATCCCCTCATTTCAACACCTTTTCCATCTTAGTCCTTGGTTTTGGATTTATGCAAATTAATTCTAAATTGACCATTCAACTTTAAATTTTCTTCAACTTCACCCTTGTTTTCAACCAAATTTGGACCCTACATTCACATGCCTTTTGCATAATGGTTCTTGACCTTGAATTTCTTCAATTTTACCTTTGATTGACTACCGAACTTTGATTTCTTGCAATTATGTCCTTGAATTCAATCAATTAAACTTAAAAAAAAAAATTTGGTCCTCTGAAATTCTAAACTTTTCAATCAAGCCCAAATTAAGCTTTCAAACTTAATTTTTCACCAATTAAATCCCTAATAAAATTAATTTGACCCATTAAAATTTCAATTAAATCTTTGCACTTAATTAATCTTTTAATTTGACCCAAATTAACTCTTGAACTTAATTTTTATGAAATCCATCCGATAATAATTTAATTTAACCTTGTATCTGCATTGTCTTTCAACATGGGTATAATTGGGTTTCCCATTTTGTCTGAAACTCCATCTTGGTTTCTTTATGTATTTGAAACCCTTCTCATCCTAATCTTACCCATTTTTTCCAAAAAAAAAATGGTAATTTTAAGGGAAACCTAAAATTAGGTTATGACACATGGCATCAATCGTATGATGCGGTGGATGAAATAATGGTGCATCCTTTTAATGGTGAAGCTTAGAAATACTTTAATAGTGTGCATCCTCAGTTTTCAGTAGAGATGAGGAGTGTCTATCTTGGGTTATGCACAGACATATTCAATCAATTCGGGTCATTTGCTGCTCTTTATTCTTGTTGGCTGGTGATACTCACGGTTTATAATTTTCCACTAGGGATGTGTATGAGGTTCGAGTTCATGTTTTTATCTATGGTCATACCTGGTCCTAATAGTCTGGGTCGAAATATAGATGTTTGTCTTTAACAATTGATTGATGAGTTGAAGTAGTTGTGGTCATCTAGGATTTTAACTTATGATGTATTAAGAAAACATAATTTTCTGATAAAAGCAGCTTTAATGAGGACTATTAATGATTTTCTAGCTTATGGAATGGTTTCTAGTTGGAGCACGCATCAAAAACTAACATGTCCACACTATATTGAAAATAACAAGACATTCACGCTAACAAATGATGGTAAAACATAGTTTTTTTTAACTGCCACTGGTAGTTCTTACCAACGAATCACAAGTTCAGAAAGAACAAAAATGATTTTTTTTGTTTAGTTGAAAGTGATGTTGAACCGCTGTTTCTTTTGTGTAAACAATTTTATGACATAGTGTTGGAGGATGGTGACATTATGTTTGGTTTTCAATATGGTAAGCAGAAATTTTATAGTTTTGGTTTGACCTATAATTGTGTAAAGCGAAGTATTTTTTAGGAGCTTTCTTATTGAAAGACCAATCTCCTTTGCCGTAACCTTGATGTCAAGCACATAAAAAAGAACGAGTTTGAGAATATTTTCAACACGGTTATGAACGTGAATGGGAAGACAAAGGACAATATCAAGGCTAGAATTAATACAACTTTGTTTTGTCATAATAAAAATATGAAATTGGTTTATGTTGGGTCACAGGTCGCGAAGCCCAAAACCAGCTTCGCCTTAGACAAGAATTCATAGTTACTTGTCTACCAATGACTTAAAAGTCTATGTTTTCCTAATAGAAATGCATCAAACATATCAAGGTTGGTGAATTTGGAGGATTGCAGATTGTATGGAATGAAGCGTCATGACTGCCACGTGTTTATACAAACACTCATTCCTTGAAAGCATCAAACACCACTTTACACTGATAGAAATATTGACAAAGTGTATATTACATACGGGTATATCGACAAAATATGTCCATTAATATATTTCAGTGACTATATGAACTACTCCTTGACACTGATCATGATGTTCATTACATACAAGTATACTAAAGGAACATGTCTATCGGTATATTTTAAGGACTATAGAAACTATTCACCTCTCAATGTGCTGATAATTAATATTCTTTTGACTGTTCACTTTTTTCCCAACGATATCACCGACAAAATGAAAAGTCTTTAGTAATATTTGGAGGGCTTTCTAATTTTTTTTGTGCAAGTTAAAAATTTCCATTTTACTTTATAGACAGAATCACCATTGGTAATTCTATTGGTAAAACTAAATTATAAGAACAGAATCAAAATAGATCGGGTTTCATCTTCTTCTTTCTTCTTCTGTCGTCTTCTCTCACACAGCCAAAATCAAGAATTCTCTTCTCTTCTCTCTCTCCATCCTTCTAAGCCGAAATCAAGCATTCTCTTCACTTCTCTTCTCATCGTAAGGTATGTCATCTTTCTTCATTTTTCTTCTTATTTTTCTTTTTTTTAGGTTTATTAACAATCTCTTTTCTTTTCTTCTTTTCTTTTCTTTTTTCTATTTTTAATTATTAGTTGAAATTAAGCATGCCATTAAGGTAAGAATTTTTTAATTCCTTTTTCTGTGTTTTGTTTTTCATTATTTTTTTCATCATTATATTTGTTTAGTTTAGAGTTCTTAATAATTTTATGAATTAATAAATGTATTGAATTTTAGTTGTTATTGAAATAATTTTTGCTTTATTTTGTTGAATCTTAGTTTTTTTTTTCAAATTTGTTGTTCAATTTCAATTAAATATGTAGGATTAATTTTAATTATTATTTTATATTTATTCCATTTAGAATTTTTTTTTGTAAATTTAGGATTAAAAATATTATCACTTAGGAAAAATTGTGTTGAATTTTAGTTGTTATTGTAATAAGTTTTACATTATTTTATTGAATTTTAGTTGGTTTTTTTTGTCAATTTTTTTGTTCAATTTCAATTAAATGTGTAGGAATAATTTTAATTATTTTTTGGAATTTTTTTAAATTTAGAATAGTTTTTTGTAAATTTAGGATTGAAAATATTTTCATATAGAAAATGAAAATTTTCTTTCAAATTGAATTATACTATATTGTTAGAAGAAATTGAATAAAATCAATTGGTTTGTGGCATATATATTATGTAATTGCAAGTTTAAAAATTTTGAGTAGTCTCTCGTATAGGAGATGTGTTGTTGATTTTTTTTTTAAAATAGGAATCATCTATTTGTTTTTATCTGATAATTTGTGTAGATGCGTAGGGTCGTCTATTGCACATTGCAAGGATATGATCGTTGTTAGTTCTTCTAACAGCGATGCTGATGACCATGAGTCATTAGGTGCCGACTAAGAACAAGAACTTGAGGCACAAACATCAACTCATGATGCAAACTCGTTGAATGCAATGCCGCAACATCGAGGGGGATACCTTCACAGCATGATTTATGTACTTGTAAGTACGAGGTCTTGTGGAAAGATGACATTTCAATGTAAGTTTATTTTTCTTTCACAACGACATGTTTAATAATTTTTGAAAAAATAATTACATTTAACAATGCAATTTCAGGTTTACAAACATTGAGGCTACAAATATAATAAAATCGATCTTTAAATCGTCAATAAAAATTTCATTGTTTCAATGGAGTCAGGTTTCAAAACATCCAAAATGGAAATCATGGGTCGATACATAGTTAGTTTGGTTAGTTTCTTTAAATTGCTAAAATTTTCCTCTCATAATTTTTTACTTCAATGAAAATTTTGAATGCGAGAGAGCTGATAAAAATATTGCGATGAAGGTTTGGGAGAATCACGTTGCAATTAGGTAAGATAGAATTCAATATATTTTTTTATTCCAAATATTAAAATTTTATTTTTCATTTACTAACAGATAATAATTTGTACCATATAGGTTTGCGGGTCTCACGCGATTGTCACAGGTCGACGCGGAAAATCAGAACCGATATATTCATGGTTTCATTACCACGCACACCGATGGCTTCGTTCTATCCATTTCACATGCGAAGCAAATGGTAAGATTTTTTTTTTTATTACATCCATTCTTTTAATTAGTTTTTTTTTATATAAATATATTTAACTAATAATATTTTTATCTTGCAGGCAACGATTCTTGGATGCAAGCCAAGCTGGATGGAACTTTTTTGTTGAAATGCATGTGCGGAGTGATAACCGCCAAAAAAGGATGCGATAATTTATGGATAGACGAGTTCAACAGTTTGTGGTATGTTGGTTTCAACCATTTTTTTTCTTAAGTTATTATTTCCTTGAATTTGATGTTTTTATTTTCTTTCCAAGATACATATAACAACTGGTTAAAGGAGAGAAACATGGATGATCCTTCAACCCATTTAGATTTTGATCTGAATTTATGGTTCGAGGTAGGATCATTTGGTGGACCTGATAGGAATTAAGTGTACGGACTCTCTAACACTACAGTTGAGAACTTGCGGACAACCCGTAGTGTTTTGATTGTTTGGATGCTCATAATTGATTCAGAGCACTTAAACTCTGAAGTTCACAACAATGTTAGATCAACGAGTAAAGTCGCGGACGACCCATCTTAATGAAAAATATAAATGATTCACTGCTAATTATAAAGAACTCTATTGACTAGTAATTTTAAAAAGCCAGTATTTTCTAACCCGACCAAAATAAAATGAAATAAAAATAATAATAGATAAATAAGTAAGCAAGCATTGAGAGGGGAAAAATTAAACAAAAAAAAATTTATGATGCATTAATTTATTGAGAAAGAAAGGAAGGGGATAAATTTGGAAAAGGCTAAATAAAAAGGGGTCAATGTGCAAATTTAAAAGATAGGACTATATAAATGCCCATCTTTTCTTCAAATTTAAAAAATAGGACTATATAAATGCCCATCTTTTTTTCTTTTAGCCGATGGCTAGAAGCCATAGGAGAGGGAGATGATTTGTGTGATTTTCTAGTTGTTTTCTTGCTAATTATATAAAAACAAAAGGAGGAGAAGTGTACTTAGAGTGATTAGATCTTGGAAGTTGTTTTGAAGAAAGAATTCTAAAGCTAGGGTTTAAAAAGGGAGAAGGAACTTTAATTTTTCTTGCATCCATTCCTTGAATCTTTATCCAATTGAGTTGAAGAACATGTTTAAAATGATTAATTGTTATAATATTGTGTTTTGATGAAGAAATTAAATTGCAATGATTATGTGAATTTGGGGATTTATGGTGTTAATTATTGAAATGATGTAATTTATGATTGAACAATATTAGGAAGCGTAAATTATTAATGGGTAAGTGTTTAAATTAGAAATGGAAGAAACAACCCTCCCTTTTAGTTATTGGTCTCGACAAAAGGAGAAGATTTGGGAGATTGAAAAATTTAATGCAATTGTTTAGAAATTGTGGGAATTTATGGGCTTATAAATGTTAATAAATAGAATGGTGAAGGATTTTACACAAAAATAAAAAAGAGAAAAAACAATTTCACCCTTTTTCCTTGAAGGGATTTTGGCCATGACATATAAAAAACAGAAAAAGGATTTCGACTTGGGTTTTGTTAATGTAAAAGAGTGATTTTAGACGAATCAAATGGATTGTTGGAAAATTAGGAAGTTAATTTCGATAAAGGGTTAAAAAGGAGAATTTTGTTCTTCTTAATTTAAAATGAAATGAGATTTTTTATCATTTGATTATGAATAATAAATGATATGTTGATTTTTGTGTTGATACAGAAGAGGTCCTAGGACCTGATCAGCAACAGGAGACCACTTCACGCTCACAAACACCAAGTAGGTGTTAAATACCCTATAATAAATTAATTGTTTAATTTAGAATTTTATAAGAAATTTCCTTTGATTGTAATTTAGTGTAGAAATTGCGAAATAAAAAGAATGGAAATAATGCCCTATTAAATAAATGGGCGTGCCAAAAGATTATTTCCTGGTTAATGAAAATAATACCCTATTAAATAGGCGTGTTGAAAGATTATTTCCTAGTTAATGGAAATAATGCCCTATTGAAAAAAGTACTTTGGTTGAACTATTTCTTTTCTTTCTTACCAGAACATCAGAAATAATGTGCTAATTAATGGACGACTTGAGAAAGTTTTATCCTAGTTAATGAAGAAGATATCTAGTTAAGGATTGACAAAAATAAATTTTAAATACAATTAATGTATTGACGATAAGTACTTCATTTAATGAACTAGTGCGTATATTATTATGTATGCATCATATAGTCCTTATTTTAATTGTATATTATTAATAAGTGTAAATTTTCTAGTTTTTACCAAATATTTACATGTTATATAAATTTTTGTATTAGAAGTATTGATATTATGTTACTATATCGCTTGTATGTTAAAAAATTTTAAAATGTTTAAATTATCCTTTTGTCGGGTATGTAATTAAGGACAACACCCTCACTTTAACTAGTAATATAGTTTTGTTGTATTTATATTTGAATGTTTTTGTATCTTATGCAATTAATGTTTATTGTGAATAAATTAGTTTTGAATTTTGTATATTAAATCATACAATGTTAACTATTCAAAAAAAAAAAACTATAGGGGACATGGAAATTGATGTCTTTAGTGTAGTTGTGATACTTAATTATATTGTGATGAGTTTGTGGTTATTATTTACATGTTTTGATTTTTGAGTCGATAACTTGGTATTGAAAATACAAAGAAGATTTTACTGACATTTTTAGAAAATAATTACTTGAAGAGAGACCAATCAACTCTTTTAAATAACTATTTATCTAAGCCTTGACAGTAATTGAGATGAGATCACAGATGAATGGTAAATGTGCACCCTCTAATTGACCCCACGGTCCCTACGATGACCAGTTTTCTCCTCCTCCTCCTCCATTGCTGCCTCTATTTTAAATTTATTGTATATGAATGTGCAAATGTTTAAATTTTTATTAAATATTTGATTTTTATATTATTTTAATTATTGTTCTACTTTTGTTCAATCTAGTTTTTTTTAAAATATATTTTTAAAATATTACTGACATGGTTACCGATAGAATAACTTTGTCGGTACATTCTAGATAGAGTTAGAAAAGAATTAGTGCAAATATCACTGCTACTATTAACTCACCAACAAAATTACAAATGATATTTTGTCAGTGATATGTTATATTTACCGATTGGTATACCGAAAAACAAATAAAAACACCGATGGCATTACATGCAGTTTTCCTGTTGGTGATACGTTAAATTTACCGATGGTGATACCAACGAGATGAAGATGGTAAATGTTTTTTAGGTGTGCTTTGTCTGTTTGTAAATCCATCGTTATATTTATTACCGATAAACCATATATTATCTATGAAAGTTTTCTGATGGACTGTTACCATTCGTGAGCCCGTTGGTAATATACATACTGACGGACTGTGAGTGTAAATACTGATTGAAATTTTCATCGGTAAAACTATTAAATATGGTCATGTGTATTTAGGAGTATTGAAAGATATGTGATTTATTCAAATTTCATTCAAATATATTAAACTCTTAATTACTTTTTTATTTTCTTAAAATTAATTTTAATATTTTTTTCTATTTTTATTGATACACATTAATTTTAATTAAAAATTAGCTAAAAAACATCGTGCTTTTACTATTCATTATACTATTGTTACAGACATAATACATTATGGATTGCTAAATGCAGAAGTTATTGATCCTTAGGTGTGTAAGAATACAATTTGGTCCTTAAATGTGATAAACATCATTTTTATTGCATTTAAATATTTAAATGTGGAAATAGGAAAGAGAAAGCCATCAAAAAGAGTGAGGAGAGAGATTTTTTAGTTGGCCACATTCAGAGAAAAAAAAATAAAAAATAAAAAACCCCACTATTCAAAAGGTGTATAAAAGTTTTGTTTTATCCTTGAAGTTTTGGTTTGGAGTGTCCAATCTTGGTGTTAATGAGTTCATATTAAAAAAAGTATTTCCGTTAAGTTTTCATCTTGCCATAATAAAATAGATCAGGTCTTGTAAATGTTCTTTTATTCAATTTAATTTTTTTATTATTTTTAGACCAATTAAAGAGTGTTTTTGTTAAAACAAGTTTTGTGAGATCCATAAGATACCTTTTTTTTTTTAAGTGTTTACAAGTGAAGACAAGTTAGAAAATAGGTTTTTAGAATTCAAAAACTTGAACCTTGATTTCAATCCCTTGAAGGTGATCGGGAGTCAAACTAGTGGGCAACTTGTCGTCTATTTTTAAACAAACAAAAAATATTTTTTAAAAAAAGATATGTGCTTTAAAAACAATAATTCAAATGCTAGCAAAATTTGTTTTATTACAAAGTATAAAGTTATTTGTATTAAAAAATTTTCATCATTCTTATACACTGGATTTTAAACTCTTAATTATTATTATTTTTATTTTCTTAGAATTAATTTTAATTCTTATATTTAATTTTTATTGATTCACATTAATTTTAATTAAAAAGAAACTAAAATCCATAGTGCTTTTACTATTCATTATACTATAGTCAAAGACACAATGCACCGTGGATTGTTATAATGCAAAAGTTATTGACCTTTAGGTGTGTAAAAATACAATATGGTACCTATTTTTTTATATTTGATTCCTATAGTTTTAAATATTTACATTTAAGTCATAAATATCATTTCTATTGCATTTCAATCTTTAAATGTTGAGATAAGAGAGGTAAAGTCTTCGAAAAGGGGGAGGAGAGAGATATTTTGGTTAGTCATATTTGGATAAAAAAAACCAATGTTTTGTATTAATGTGTTTGTCTTAATGAGGGGTACTTAATGAAGGTGGTTTGAATCTTTAATTATACTAGCAAAAGTAAATCAAGGTTTGAAAAAAATATTTTTTTATTTGATCTTATTTTTAGTTTTAAAGGTTGAGGGTGTTTTAGGGTTGTAAATGGCAGGGTTAATAAGGTTCCAAAGTTGTTTTTAGGTGAAATGAAGGGGTTTTAGATGTCAATACCTTGAAACCTGATTTATGGATATTGAAAGTGGCTGAAAATTGTTACATTGGAAAACATGTTATTGGCCTAAGAGAATGACATGTCATCCATACACACACTCACGCATATATAAAAGAAAACTAAGTGTGTGGCTCTAGCTAGGCTTAAGTATGCATGGGTTTTCTATAGGCTAAGTATGCTAACCTTGTAGTCTTGGCCCATGCATATATAGCCTTTTTTGTCGGTTTTTTTTCTTAAAATAAAATCATGATGCGACTTAAGAAAATGTTGAACAAGTAAATTCAGATTCTGGTGTAAGTTGGATCAAGCTAAAATTTTACTAAAAATTCTTATAGGTATTGTTCTATATTGGATTAAAATTTTAGGTCAATCAAAGTTTGGAAATGCATTACGATACATGTTAAAAGGTCATGTATGGATTTTGCTATTTTTTTACTTATAAACTTTTTATTTGAAAATGATTCTTTTCCTAATGATACAAGGATATTCAATAACTTATTTTGAAGAGTTTTTTATTCTACAAGGATTTTAATATTCCAAAATCATTTTCTTACAAAGATTACTTATCTAACCTAGCTATACAAGAAAAAGAGGGTTGATGGTATTTAATAGAAGATTATTTTGCTTGTTTTGGATAATTTCCTTGTTAAAAAAAAGAGACTAAAAAAGATGACTATAAAGAGAATTAATATATGTTATTCTCTTACCATGAATTGCAATGATTGTTTTATATAAGGAAGCTAAAGGGTAGTAGAATAAGGGATCTAATTCAGCAATTAAAACAAGTTTTTCTAGCTAATTTGGGACATCAAGAGGAGGCTACAACTATCCTCGGGCTTTTAGGATGTTAAATCCGACCATAAGGATTTTTAGGCAAGAAAAGAAATTGTTTTGGGCTATTTAATCCTGTTTCATGAAAAATTATATTTATTATTTGGGTGTTGTGTTATTTTCATTATTTTTGACATGTTTTAATTTCGACTTTTACTTTAATTTGGGTTCATGAAAGCCTATTAGTCAATGTTTAGGGTTTATTAAGTGTTTTGAGCTTTAGTTTTTGTTGGTCTTCGTTTCGGTCTTTAGGTATATGATCTATTAGGGTTGTATTTTTTTAGTCTATTTAAGTTGTTTATTGTTGTCAAATTTAAGGCATCCATGGATTATTGAATAAAATTGGTATTTTACTTGGAGCAACATGTTTTTCTCTTTGTTTAAACAAAAAACAATCAAACTTATAAAAATACAATTGGCTTTGTGGTGTTCTTTCTTATACTTCTCATTTTCAGTTTGCTAATCATTGGATAGAGTTTTAAATTATAATAGTGTTGGTGCCTCAGTTGAAAGTAATTATTTCATCATACTCTTTTATCAAATTTGATTTTTTACTTTCTATAATTATGTCAATCTTGGTTATAGGTTTTTTGATCTTTATATCTATGAGATTCGCATCGGTTGGTATAAGAGCTAGCCTTTAAAAATCAAGGTATATCCTATATTTCTTTATGATTTGTTTGGATTCCACACTAATTCTTTTAGTTTATCTTCTTATTTGCTTTAGCTAAAGTTTCTTGGTGTCAAGCGCTTATAATTTGGGTTTTTCTTTCTTTCTACTGTCTAGTTTGAATTATTGGGTCTTTGATTTAAAACAAAAAAGCAAGGTCATTTATTTTTTTTCAATTTATCTTTTTAGAGTTAAATAAAAAAAAAGAAACAATTAGATCGCAATTCAATAGGGGCCGATTCATTCAGATAACAAAGTAAATTGAAGTTTTCATGTTTTGGTCTCATTAAAATTAGTTAGGTACCTATAGTTTTAGATTTGAAGTTTTAGGTCAAAATTCCTATTCCACAATATTTTTATATAATATCTTTCTTGTCTTCCATTTCTTTTTTCTTATTTGTGTCCTGTATCCACCAAGAGAAAGGGAACAAATAAAGGTTCTTGCTCAAGAACGCAGATACTTATCTTGTATGTTTGGGGTTTTGAGGCAAGAATTTGATAAGTTAAAAGAACAAGTCTATGAATGGCAAGCTTTAAAGAGAGAAAAGCAACAATACTGAAAGGATAAAAGATGAAAGAGACTATTACTTTTATACAAAGTTGTTGAAGGCGAGTGTTGGCATGAAAAGAGCTATGAAGGCTTAGAAAAAGGCCTCTGAAACATCCATGATACCTAGTAGTGATTCAAGGATGAATCATTTTGAAGAGAGAGAGAGAGAATGATACAAATCAAGAAAATGTTGAATAAGGAAATTTAGATTCCAGTGTAATTGTGCCTACCATCTAGTTTTATTTTATTAAACATAACTCTCAATCTGACTTGGATCAGATTAAAATCTTACTAGAAGTTTTCAGAGGTATTGTTTTTATTGGGTTAAATTTCAAGTCAACCAAAATTCAAGAAGGCATTGCAATACATGTCAAAAGGTCATGTATGAATTTTATTATTTGTTGTCTTTTGAATTGTGAATTTCTTATTTAAAAATGATTCTTTTCTTAATGATACAAAGATATTCAACAAATTATTTTTGAAAATTTTTTAGTTCTACAATGATCTTGAATGAATAACAACATAGATTTAAAGTGTGGAAATGATTCTTGTAATGTTCCAAAATATTTTTCTTAAAAAGATTCTTTATTTATCTTAACTACACGAAGAAATTAGGGCTAGTGGTGTTTAATGGCATGATAATTTTGGGAAATTTTCTTGTTAAAAAAAAATTTCTTATGGATTCCTTTTAGCAATCCATAAAAGGGAATTAATATGTGTCATTTTCTTTCTATGAATTGTAAGGATTTTGTGCTACATAAGTAAACTAAAAGGGTGTCAGAACATGGATCTAATTCAATAATTAAAGCAAGAGTTTTCTTAGCTAATTTGGAACATCAGGGGAGGCTACAACTATCTTAGGCCTTCTAGGATGCTAAATTTGACCATAAAGGATTCTAAGCATGGAATGCAATTATTTTGGGCTATTTAAAAATTATTTCATAAAGAACTATATTTATTATTTGGGTTTTAGGTTATTTTCATTATTTTGAACTTGTTTTAGTTTTAATTTGGGCTTTACTTTAATTTGGGTTCATGAGAGACCATTAGTCATTGATTAGGATTTATTAAGTATTTTGGGCTTTAGTTTTTGTTGGGATTTTTTTTGGGCCTTGGGTCAATAATACATGAGGTTTATTAGGGTTGTTTGTCGAGTCTACTTAAATTATTTATTGTTGTCAAATTTGAGACAGTCATGGATTATTGAATAAAATTTGTGTTTTGCTTAGAGCAACACATTTTTATCTTTGTTTAAACAATGAACAATTAAACTTATCAAAATATAATTGATTTTGCGGTGTTCTTCCTTAAATTTCTCATTCTTGATTAGCTAATCCTTGGGTAGTGGTTCACATTCCAATAATGTTGGTGTCTTAGTTCAAGGAAATAGTTTTGTCACAATTTTCTATGAAATCTAAGTTTGGGCTTTCCAGGATTGGGTTAATCTTCCTTATGGGTTTTTAGATCTTTATATCCATGAAGTTTGCATCAATTCTTTTTTAAATAAATAATTACAATGTTTCAAAAATCATTCAATTATATCATTTTTAAGTGAAATTATAAATATGAAAGTGCCACCAAGTTTCTTCACTTTTTCACTTTATTCTCTATGTTTTGATATTTCCAATCTTAACAAATTATACTTAATTGCCATGAATTTTTCCAATAAAAGCTCAAATAAAAAAGAAAAAAGTTTGATAACTAAAATTAAAAAAAAATTACTACTAAAATCCACAATGATTTATGAGTGTGTACACAATATTTATTTTTACATGAAACCTCTATCTCTTTTAATTTTTCTTTTGTGATGAAATGTAATAAACAATTTTCAATACTAGCTACAAGACCTAGAGACAGTAGGGTTAGGAGTCCAAACAACATCCTTCATAGTTTTCTTAAGAACAAGTTTCTTATTCTTAATTTCCTTTAAACCTTAAAATACAAGAATCTGAAATTTTGAACCTATAATACCCTTTAGAGCACCAAGACCTAATTGTTCCCTTTAAAGCTTGAGTAACTCCAGTTAATGAGATGCGTATTGACTAGACAACGAAGCTTTTGCCTAATTTTGATACCGATTACATGGTCACATGTCCTTACCAATACAAAATATATTAAAAGATCTGGAAAAGTGAAATCTGTGTTTTGTAGTGTTCCTCCTGATCCAAATACATTTTTCATTAGACTAGTAATATGGACAGTGCAATTTGTTTCATTTTGATCATCAATTTTTATTTTATTTTGTAATTTCTCTTTCTTAAGTTACATCAACATAAAACTGTATTGAGATTTCTTTTAATTTGTATTATCTTGCATATATGAAGTTAATGGATCAATGTTTTTTTTTTTTGTTTTTACCTGGATCTTCTTTTCTAAAGAATGACTAAAGATAGAGTGATAACCCTATGTCTCTAGCCTAGTCAAGCATTGAGTCCAGACATATGTGGGTCTGGCGAGTTGCCAGACCCATCATCCCTGATGAGATGGTTAAAGATATTTTACTCATACGTGTTAGAGATTTTTTACTCTAACGAGTCAGAAATATTTTACTTACACTTTGGCCCCTTCTTTTTAGAAAGAGACAAGCCACATGGGCTTTAAAAAAGACCATGAAAATCCTTTAAGGAAAGATTGTATGGCATATCTATTCTTAAAATTCTTTTCTAAAATATGATTGTATTTTCTCTCAATCGATGCTTATTTATACATTAGAGAGTCCTTAAATTCATCAAAGGAAGACATTAGCCACTGATCTTTTTGGTTAGGAAGAATCGATCATATTTTCAAAAGAAAGAGATTAAACAATTATTCAGGACATAAGCCTTGGCCTATAATCTTAAAAGAAAGTTCTGAAGCTCATCAGTGGCATCGTCTGTGGGGATTGATCGAAAGGCCATCATTTGTTTTTTCAAGATTCGGGTTATTGAAACCTCTAATCAACATCAAAGGTATATTATAAAAGCACTATTGGAACGAGATGTGTCTTGACTTTTCTTACGGTTATTGGCATATTTGCTTCATTGGTGTATCGACAATTCTTCATTACATAGGAAAGTCTATGCAATAATTTTATCACTCTAAGTCGGAGTAGGATTTTCTTCTACTTGCCCATGGGCTTAGTAAGGTGAAAAAATTCAAGTTATACGTATGTCAACTCTATAAACGGATTTGGAGCCTTGAGATTTTGAAAAGCCTTCAATAAGTACTAGTGGAGTGTTGGTTCAAACCATATAATTCAAAAAGTCTATTTGGTGACTGCCTAAAAGACATCTACTGGAAAAACTCTGTCCTCTCATGATACGATCCTGACAATAAAAAATCAATCAGATTCGGATTCTGACGTAAAATGCACAATTATCTATTTTAACAGTAACAATCATAATTCTCAATTCGACCATTGGATCGAGCTGACATTTTATGTAGAGTCTCCTGACATGTTGTCCTACCTTGGATTAAATTCCTGGCCAATCAAAGTTCGTTAAGGTATCGTAATATTGGTCAACAAAAGTTATATGAATTTTGTTATTTACTTCCTTTTGATTTGTGGACTTTCTATTTAGTTAGGATTCTTTTTCTACAAGGATGTGACAGCTGATTTTAGAAATTTCCTAGTTTTGCAAGGATATTTAAAAGGCAACAACATAGTTTCCACATGTGATATAGACTCCATATTAATATGGAATCTTTATGGTGTATGAAAACAATTATTCTATCCTTATTATGGTAGGAATCTATCATTAAATAAGTTTCCAAGTCAGCTAAGAATACTTTGCAAATAAGGAAACTAAGAAGGAGGCAACTTCAGATTTGATTCTCCTAGCTTATATGGGTCTTCTAAAATGCAGGAAATTTGATCCTATCATATTTAGGATATTAAATTTGGATTTATTATTGTTATTATTATTTTCTTCTTAGTTTAGGGTTTATTTATATTTTTTGGGTTTAATTGTAAATGGATATAATATAAGTCCATATAAGAGGTCCATTAGGATTTGTTTCAGTCTAGAGTCAGTATAAATAAAGCATAACCAGACATATAAGTTAAACAATTTAGATTAATAAAACTTCTTGTTTCTCGCACGTGTTGTGTATTGATGAGATAATCTCCCTTCCTTGGTTCTTTAAAGAACTGAAAAATAACTTATCGAAGAACAACTGACTTCATGGTGTCATCCTTATACTTCTTGTTCACGAATCAATATTCGTTGGGTAAGGGTTTTCATTTCCAATAGTGCTGGTGCGTAGGTATAAGTTATCTTTGTGTCACACTCCTATCAAACCTAATTACTTAGCTTCCCAGGAATTGGTGTCTTTGTGTGTAGATTGCTTGATCGCATGTTTAAGAGGTTTGCATCATTTGGCATCAAAGCTTGGCTCTATTAATCAGGTTATATCCTTTTATTTCTTATTTTTTTGTTTATACCTTCTGCATCAATTTTTCTTTGCGTTGTCTTTGTTTCGGGTTTGATCTTGTTTCAAATCAATTTCGGTCAGATTGTCTTCTTTCTATGTTATTCTTCATTAGTTGTGTTGAATTGAGTATTTTGGGATTAAAAAAAAGGGTGTCATATTATTCTTTCTTACCATAATTTCTTTTAGAGTAAATTAAAATCAGAAAAAGTTATGTAGGACAAAGGGGTTTGTTTCGCTTCTGTTTTGTGTCCACTTAACAAACCATATTGTAATTATGTCAAAATTGATATTCTGGTTATTTAGGGTGAAATCGCATAATGTATCAATTTTCAACTAATTTGGACATCATTTGGTTTAGTAACTAATTCAGGTTTTAAAGGAGTTGATTCGTGTTAATTTCGCATCTATATATCAAATCAATTCAGAATTAAATCAAACTTGATATTCTAGTTTTTTTGGCATGAATTTGCTCTAAATATCAAATTTCAAACCATTTGAAAGTTGTTTGGTTTAGGGTCCTTTTTTGGGTCTGAAGGGGTTTGTTGCATTTGTCAATTGAAAATCCATGTAATTTTGGGTCAGTTTTCAATCTCAGTGTCTTCTTACTTTCTTTACTGTTATTAGCTTTTGTTTTAGGTTTTAATATCAAAAACATAAATACAAAGGGAGTATTACAATCATGATTTCATGTATTCTGATGAGGTATTACAGTGAAAGAAGAAGAGGATTCAAAAGGAAATGTGGTATCAAAAAGGGAGAAATAAAGAGATTAATGTTCTCAAAAAAGAAGCCAAGAGTCTATCTCATATTCTAGGAGAGATGCAACAAGAACTTGATGTGTTAACGACATTATTCTATGCCAGCAAGCTTCAGAAAGAGAGGAGAAAAAATGCCACAATGATGATAGATGAAAGAGAAGGGCTGTTACTTTCATCCAAAGTTGTTGGCGATGATTGTTGCTAAGAAAAAAAACTCTAAGGCTTCAAAAAGAGGCTAAAACTTTGCCCCTTATCCTTGTTAATGATTTGACAATGATTCATCTTAAAAAGAGATGGAATGATACGATCCGTGCAATGAAAAAAACAATCAGATTTGGATTCTGACAGAAAATGCGAAAGTGTCCAGTTTCATATAAACCATCATAATTCTCCATTCAACTGTTGGATTGGGTTGACATTTTATGTGGAGTCTCCTGACATGTTGTCCTACCCTGGGTTAAAATTTCAGGTCAATCTAAGTTCGGAAAGACATTACAATACTGGTCAATACATGTTGTGTGAATTTTGTTATTTACTTCCTTTTAACTTGTAGACTTCATATTTGGCTAGGATTTGTTTTCTACAAGGATGTGGCAGCTGGTTTTGGGAATTTCCTAGTCTTGCAAGGATATTTAATGGATAACAACATAGTTTTCGTGTGTGATATAGACTCCATATTAATGTGGAATCTTTATGGTGTATGGAAACAATTATTCTATCCATATTATAGTAGGAATCTATCATTAAATAAGTTTCCAAGTCAGTTAAGAATACTTTACAAACAAGGAAACTAAAGATGAGGCAACTTCAGATTTAATTCCCCTAGCTTATATAGGACTTCTAAAAGGCAACAAATCTGATCTTATCATATTTAGGATATTAAATTTGGATTTATTATTGTTATTATTTTTTTTCTTAGTTTAGGGTTTATTTATATTATTTGGGTTTAATTATAAATAGGCATAATATAGGTCCACATAAAGGGTCCATTAGGGTTTGTTTCAGTCTAGAGTCAGTATAAATAAAGCATAACCAGACATGTAAATTAGACAATTCAGATTAATAAAACTTCTTGTTTGTCGCATGTGTTGTGTGTTGATAGGATAATCTCTCTTCAATGGTTCTCTAAAGAACTGAAAAATAACTTATCAAAGAACAACTGACTTCGTGGCATCATCTTTATACTTCCTGTTCTTGAATCAATATTCATTGGGTGGGAGTTTTCGTTTCCAATAGTGCTGGTGCCTAGGTACAAGTTATCTTTGTGTCACACTCCTATCAAACCTGATTTGCTTGGCTTTTCGGAAATTGATGTCTTTACGTCTGGGTTGATTGATCGCGTATTCAAAAGGTTCGCATCATCCTCTTAGAATTAAGACTATGATCTTAGCAAAAATATCATTAAAATTGATTATACCTCAAAGGTAAATATAAATGTACTATGGTCTATGACTAAAAATATAAGTTTCTTATATATAAATTAAATTGTTCAAAGTAACGATGTTTTCTATTCTCTAGGTTCTTCCTAGATAGATAGCCCATCGACCTTCAAAGGATGGGATGGATTCTCTCCCCCAAATGTGATTGCAGATTTACTTTGGAAGGAATCAAACGTTTTCCTAGTGCTACAACATAATTTACTTTGGAATGAATTGATATAATTTCATTTGTGCAATCGCAGATCTGTCTAAGGATAGGATAAACATTGCCTCATAAACATTAATGGATATAGTCTCCCTAAGGGGATAGCCTTCAACCTTCCATAAATGGATGGATTCACTTCCCCTAATGTGATTGCACATTTACTTTGGAAAGAATCAAACATATCCCTAGTGTTATGACACAATTTATCTTGGAAGGGATTAACGTGGTTTCCCTAGTGCAATCGCATATCTCTTCAAGGTTGGGATAAACATTGCCTCAACAATAGGGATAGATACGGTCTTTCTAGGGTGATAGCCCCTCAGCCTTCTAAAGATGGGATGAATTCACTCACCCTAGTGTGATTACACATTTACTTTGAAAGGAATCAAATGTCTCTCTATGGCTATGACACAATTTACCATGAAAAGGATTGACATGGTCTCCTTGGTGTAATCACACATCTCTCCAAGGATGTGATAAACACTACTTTAGCAACCAGGATGGATACGGTCTCCTCAATGTGATAGCCCTTCAACCTTTCAAGGGTGGGATGGATTCACTCCTTTTAGTGCTATTGCACATTTACTTTGGAAGGAATCAAACATCTCTCTAGTGCTACGACATAATTTACCTTGAAAAGGATTAGCGTGGTTTTCGTAATGTACTCATAAATCTCTTAAATGATAGGACAAACACCACTACAATAGTAGGAATAGGTTCCATTCACCTGATACACTTGCTCTTCCTCCAAAGATAGGACAAACAAGGCCTTAGCAAATATGTTGTGTTCTTCTAAGAAAGATAACCATAAGCTCCTTCACGGATTAAATTTGAAGTTTCTCAATGCAACTTACTACCTAGAGGCTTCTTAACAACCTATTATAGATAAATCTAAACTAAAAGGTGGAAGCCTACAAGATCTTTTCTCAATTCCAAGGAGGAGGTAGAACCCTTCTAAATATTGTTAAGGTTAGATGATTTGAAACTTAAAAACCAGAAATGTTTAACTAATTACAAGTGTCAGACCTAAAAACATTTAATTAATTACGAGCTTTAGACCTATAAATGCTTAAATAAGTATGGGCATTGGACTAAGATAAAATCTCTATAAGAACTTTAGACCCTTGCAACTCAAAATTGATAGTGAGATAAGTCAATTCTATAAAAGAGAAATGATGTACATGTTACATGAATAAATCCCACAAGATTGGGGCTAGTGTGTGTGTGTGTGTGTGAATAGAGGTTTAATAATCTCACTCAAGTTCCTTGGCTAGATATTCCTCATACTAGACAGCAGCGGCCCTGACTAGGAACACGTCTGTAAAATCCAGAACCAAGACTAGATAAAAGGCTACACTGAAAGCCACTTGCATTCCCCTATGACAGGTTGAAGAAATACATGTTGAACATGACAAGAAATATCATATCTCCCACAGTCTCATTCAAAGCCACTGACCCTCTAAACAATTCCTAGAACTCTTGAAGAGAGTCCCTTAAAGCTTCTAATTTAGCCTGGGAATGCTGGGTTTCTTCCACTGCAGCAGTAAGCTTAGCCCACAGACTAGCTTGAGTGGTCCTCCCTTCAAGGATCTCCTATCAGAGAAGATCCACTTGGTTATAGGAAGCCTAAAGCAAATTTTCACTAGAGCTCAGCTAAAGGGAAATGCCCTATACTTGGTCCTTTAACATAGAATAGGCCACCTCAAGGTTCTGCAGTTCGGCTTTTATAATAGCTTTTTCCCTTTTAAGTCGTTCGATGGCAGTTTGTTTGCCATTTTCGCAACCATGACCTCTTTCACATGACTCTTTGCAGCCACCCAGCACCTCCTAGAATGGAAGAACATCATGAAACCTAAAAAAAAAGATCCATTAAGTTAAATGCCATTTGGCCAGTTAAATCCAAGTGGCGATGAAAGCTTTCATCAGACATCGTAGAGATGTCCGACGCGATGGTGAGGATTCTTTTCAGCACTTTCACCACCTCGAGATCAGTCTCTCTAAGACCCAACTTTCAACCAACATCAACCTCCATGACCCGCCTTTATTCATCCTCCAAGGAGGGAAAATTGAAGGCAACATGACTAAGAGCCAAATAGGAAAAAACATCCTTGAACTCCTCAAGGCCAACCCTAATGGAAGACCCAATTACTTCTTCCTCTACCGGTAGAACAGGAAAATAAGGAAAATAAAATTCCACCAGAGGAGCCTCAATAGATGAGACCAGAACACAGGATTCCATCAGGGAATAAACCCTCCTCTTTTTAAAGCAGGCGATAACAACCGTAATCATTATAAGAGGAGTCAAATTTGCTTCTTTCCTAGCTGGGGGGAAATCACTACCCTAACTTTTATGGGGGTTATAACTCCCACCGTTGTCTCCTCAAGGATAAAACCCTCAGCAGGAGGGAGTTCACCAACTATGATGGGGTAGTCCTTCATCACTTTTTCATCACTGCCTCCATCAGCGATAAGACACAAAGACCTTCTGAGTGACCTCTTTTCCACAAACCTTCCTGAACTTTCTCCTTCTCATTTAGCTATTAGTCCTGCTAAGAAACAAAAACACAACAAAGATAGGAAAAAATGAACTTAGCTACAAAGAAACAAAAAGATAGGAAAAGCAACATACTATGCAAGGTAGCCTGGTAGTATCCTATGGCCATCTTATTAACTTCATATTTAGTTGAAGTCGAGGCCAATACAACACAGGTTTTCTCCTCATTCGAGCTCAAACAAAGCTTGTCATTTACTTCATAGGAGGGACCCTCTAGTAACGGGAACATCCCTAGACTTCTTGCAGCCTCTCTCTAGGATTAACTATCTTATTGTATCATACTACCAACCATCTCCTCCTCCACTTCTTGACATGTGTTGGCTTTCCAGACAACATCCCCTTCATAGTGCTAGTGGGTCTATTGGCGAAGGTAAAAAATCAATATGTGTCATTGCCAACAACCAATTGGTAGCAGTTTTTTAAAATATTAACCGTAGGTTTGAGCCCAAAGAACCTATAAAACTTTTCAAATAAGGACAAAATTGTCCACCTTTTAGGATGCAACTGACCTACACCCAGCTTATAGTAACTAAACACCTCCTTTGCGAACCCTTAAAGAGGGAAAGAATACCCCATTGCATACATACAGATAAGGTAGTGATTTCAAAGTAACCTTGGGTGGAACCTAGGGTCTATTAGCTAATACGCTTAGTAGAGACGGGTATTTGAGCCACATACTCTCTCTATTGGTTGTGAGGTATATATTTTATATCCTCAACATATATGTTATTGAGAATATCATCCTTAGGAGTCTGAATCAACCACCCTCTGTCTTAAGCATCTCTAACAATGGCAGGAGAATAACTCTTAGAAGAGAGGTTGTTCGCCTCCCTACCAGAGAAGGACGCCGATGTACCACCCCTTTTGTTCTAGGACCCAGTCTAATAGGTCCTTATCCCCTACTGTTTCTTTTAGGCTCTAGTTGAAACTTGAACTCCTCTTTTGAGGTAGGAGCACTTCTCTTTTTGGAGACAGATCGAACATTTCTAAGGTCCATTTATTCTATTTAAAAGAAAGAAAATGAAAATGGTTTTGGTAAAGGTAATGTCTAAAATGGGTTTTTTCTCCTCTCAAGTTAAAGTATAGATAATTTGAGGTCTCTGGAGCAGTTTTTCAGAAATCACAAAAAATAAAAGAAAAGAAAAGTCAAGAAGCATGAACAATTAGGGTTATAAAAAGAAATTCTTTTCATTCCCACCATCAGATGCGAAACCTTTCATGTCATCACAGATCTCAAGAAGTTTACTCAATTACTACGTTGAAAGCTAGTCACCATTTTATTTCTCAAGGAACATCTCCTCCCTATAAAGATGAGCAACCTAGATTGAGGATCCCAAATGACACACAAGGTCTTATGGAGATGGTAAAAAGACTCCCATCTACTACTGATAAAGACTCCCAAAATCTTTATGTATAATGCATAAAAATATTGAGGGGCTACTGATATATTGAGAGGCCACTAATAGATCAATGTTTTTATTTTATTTTTACATGGATCTTTTTTTCTAAAGAAACTAAAGATAGGGTGATAACCCCACTTTTTTAGGCTTAGCCAAGTGTTAGGCGTAAGCATATGTGGGTCTAACGAGCTGTCAGATCCACCATCCTTAAGCTTACCCAAGCGCTGAGCCCATAGTTTTTTTGACTCCATGAATTCTTAGGCTCCATGATTGGACTATAAGTTAGAGATATTTTACTCCTTGATAAGTTAAAAGATATTTTACTCCTTAACAAGTCAAAAGATATTTTACTTATATATTTGCCCCTTCCCATTATAAAAAAAGAAGAAGAAGACAAGTCATATAGGCTATAAAAGGGGCCATGAAAATCCTTCAAAAAGGTTTGATTTTTTCTTGAACTCCTTATAACATATCTATTCTTAGAATTTTTCTCTAAAATATGATTGCATTTTCTCTCAAACGATATTTACTTAAATATATGAGAGTTCAAATTTATCAAATATGAGCTTTTACAGGGATCAAACACTAGCCACCAGCCGCTTTGGTAAATTAAATTGTCAGAACTAAGAGATTAACCAATTATCCAAGATATAAGTCTTGGCCCCCAATCTCAAGGGGAAGTTTTGAACCTCATCAAAAGTGTCAATGAATATTTTGATGATGAATTAAAGATCAATTTTATAAAAAATAAAAATTTATTTGTAGTTAGAAAATAAATTAAAAGGGAAGGAA
>Ga0325400_1000514_pt1 | contig 28798 bp, 31 predicted proteins | sample PopdelMetagenome_2_FD_205662 | JGI IMG/M metagenome (GOLD analysis project Ga0325400, IMG submission 205662) | Populus deltoides microbial communities from Bellville, Georgia, United States - Xylem-PdKOR-R1 | ecosystem: Host-associated > Plants > Phyllosphere > Stem > Wood/Secondary xylem...
AACGGGCGACGGCGTCGCGCTGGGGCTCGCGCTCGGCAGCGGCGTCGGCGGGGTGGTGGAGGGGGCGGCGGCGGTGGGCGCGGCGCTCGGCCGGGCGATCGGGGCGGGATCGGCGAAACCAGGCGGCAGCAGCGATTCGGGGCGGTCCTGCGCCGGCGCCGGGGTCAGTGCGCTCGCGCCCAGCGCCAAGGCGACAATGAGCGGCCGACGCGGGGCCATGCGCGCGCGCCGCCTCAGGTCAGGTTGCCGAGCGAGACCGGCTGCTCGATCCGCGTCTGCGGCTCTTCCGCGGCGCGGCCCGCCAGCAGGAACAGCGCGCCGACCACCACGACCAGCAGCACGACGACCGAGACGATGAGGCGGGACATGGACGCGGGTTACCTCGGACGTGGGAAAGGAAACGTGGCAAAGGCCGTCGGGACCGCGCGGTTGCGTGCCCGGCCCGCGCTGTATAGCGCACCGGTCGATGTTGCAAAGCCGTCCTCCCACGGTTCCGCGCCGCGCCGCCGCGGGCGAGTCCGCCTGGACCGGACGACCGATCGTCCTGGTCGGGCTGATGGGCGTGGGCAAGACCACCGTCGGCCGCCGGCTCGCCAAGCGGCTGCGCCTTCCCTTCGTCGACGCCGACGAGGAGATCGAGGTGGCCGCCGGCATGAAGATCGCCGAGATCTTCGAGCGGTTCGGCGAGCCCTATTTCCGCGACGGGGAGCGGCGTGTCATCCACCGCCTGATGGACGGCAGTCCCAAGGTGATCGCCACCGGCGGGGGGGCCTTCATCGACGAGGGCACCCGCGCGCTGATCCTCGACCAGGCCACCGCGGTCTGGCTCGATGCGCCGGAGGAGGTGCTGGTCGCCCGAGTCCGCCGCCGCGACACCCGTCCCCTGCTCCGCGGCAAGAACCCCGCCGAGGTGCTGCGCGACCTCGCCGCCCGCCGCAATCCGGTGTACGCGCTCGCGCCGATCCGCATCGCCAGCCAGCAGGCCCCGCACGAGGCGACGGTGGCGGCGATCCTCCAGGCGATCGGGCAAATCCGGTGAGGTGCGGTCGGGGGCACGCGACCGCCTCGCGCCACGCCGACCGGCCCGGTCGGCGTGGCGAGGCGACCGTCGGGCGGCGCGGCTTGGCCCCGGCGCCGCCGGAAGCCGACGCACCATGACCACCATCCGCGTTTCGCTCGACGACCGCGGCTACGACGTGGTGATCGCGCCCGGCCTCCTCGCCGGCGCCGCCGCGCGCATCGCCCCGCTTGCGCCCCGCGGCACGGTCGCGATCGTCGCCGACGAGGCGGTGGCGGCGCACCTCGCCACCCTCACCGCCGGGCTGGACCGCGCCGGGCTCCGCTGGCAGGCGATCGTCGTCCCCGCCGGCGAGGGGTCGAAGAGCTGGTCGCAACTCGAACGCGTCACCGACGCGCTCCTCGGCATGGGGGTGGAGCGCACCGATCCGGTGGTGGCCCTCGGGGGCGGGGTGATCGGCGACCTCGCCGGCTTCGCAGCCGCGATCCTGAAGCGCGGCTGCCGGCTGGTTCAGGTTCCCACCACCCTTCTCGCCCAGGTCGACAGCTCGGTCGGCGGCAAGACCGCGATCAACACCGCTGCGGGCAAGAACCTGGTGGGCGCGTTCCACCAGCCGTCGCTGGTCCTGATCGACCCCGACGTGCTCGGGACGTTGCCGCCGCGCGAACTCGCCGCGGGCTATGCCGAGGTGGTCAAGTACGGGCTGATCGACGACCCCGCCTTCTTCGCCTGGTGCGAGGCGAACGGCGCCGCCCTCCTGGCCGGCGACGAGGGCGCGCGCGTCCACGCCATCGCTCATTCGGTCGCCGCCAAGGCGCGCATCGTCGCCGCGGACGAGTTCGAGACGACCGGCACCCGCGCGCTCCTCAATCTCGGCCATACCTTCGGCCACGCGCTGGAGGCGGAGGCGGGGTTCGACGGCCGCCTGCTCCACGGCGAGGCGGTGGCGGCGGGGTGCGGCCTCGCCTTCGCCTATTCGGCCGCTAAAGGCCTCTGCCCGCCCGAGGACGCCGCCCGCGTCGCCGCGCACTGGCGCCGCGTCGGCCTGCCCGACGGCCTCGCCGCGACGCCGGTCGCGCAGGCGTCGCCAACGCGGCTCGTCGAGCACATGCGCCACGACAAGAAGGGGTCGGGCGGCCGCATCCCCTTTCTCCTCGCCCGCGGCATCGGCCGGACCTTCCTGGACCGCACGATCGACCTCGCTGAGGTCGAGGCGTTCCTCGCCGAGGCGCGCTGATGCCCAACGGCATCAAGAAGGCGAACCTGCCGCAGAAGACCTGCCCGGCCTGCCGACGTCCGTTCGCCTGGCGCAAGAAGTGGGCAAAGGACTGGGACAACGTAATCTACTGTTCGGATGCGTGCCGGAAGAAAAGATAGGGGAGAACAGGGCTTCGAAAAGCTCAGCCCGACCGGGTGATGGACGGTGCGTACCCCGCCGTTCGCCCTGCACTTGTTGGAGGGCCGTCGTTCCGTTGTCCTCGATCGATGACCTTCTGGACCTACATGCTCCACTGCCGCGGTGGCCTGTTCTACGTCGGCCGCACCGACGACCTGGAGCAGCGGATGGCGCCGGAGCGGTCTTCAACCGATCTGCACCACCTCCGTTCGGCCCGAGCGGAGTCTAAGGCCAAGCGCCAAGGTCGGTGCTTCGACTTCGCTCAGCCCGAACGGGTGAAGGGGCCGGGTCGGGTTCCTTTGCTCGCCCCGAGCATGTCCTCGGGCTGCTCTTGTCCGGCCCTAGCCCCGCAAGCCCCAGGCCAGCCACAACCACCCCGCGATCAGCGCCGCGCCGCCCAGCGGCGTCACCGCCCCCAGCCAGCGCGGCGCCCCCAGCGCCATCGCGTAGAGCGTGCCTGCGAACACCGCACCGCCCGCGACGAACAGCCATCCCGCGCCGCGCGCCTCCAGCCGCAACGCGACGAGCGCCGCCACCGCGTGGATCAGCTGGTATTGCCCGCCGGTGCGCAGCCATTCCGCCGCCTTGCCCTCGGCACCATGCGCGCCGAAAGCCCCGGCCGCCACCGCCACCGCGCCGGACAAGGCCGCCAACACACCCAACATCACGCCCGCTCCTGCTGCACCAGCCTCCGGTCGATCGCGGCGCGGATATCGCCGGTCTCGACCTGCGCCTTGAGCCGTTCCTTGTCGAGCGCGCGGTAGGTCGCCTCCGCCCGGTCGATCTCCGGCCCGTCGACCCCCAGGCAGTCCAGCGCCATCCGCGCCATGGTCACCGCCGACTCCATGACCTCGCGCACGATCCCCTCGCTGGGGCTCCCGCGCAGCCGGATGATCGCGCGCCGGTCATAGGCGCGGACGAACACGCTCGCCTTGGGGAAGGACGCCGCCACCGCATCGAGCACCTCGGGCTGAAGGTCGTCGCCGTCCTGGCAGAACAGGATCAGCTCCGCCTCCGCCGCCCCGGCCTGGCGCAGCAGGTCCAGCCGGGTGCCGTCGCCGTAATAGACCTTGGCGCCGAACTCGCCGGCGATGTCGATCATCTCGATGTCGGTGTCGATCAGCGTCACGGGGATGCCTTGCGCGATCAGCACCTGCGCCACCGTCTGCCCGAACCGTCCATAGCCGACGATCAGCGCGTTGGCGCCGTCGGTGCGCGGGCCTTCGCGGCGCTCCTCCTTGACGGCGGGCGCGGCGCGGAAGCGGCGGGTGGCGCTCATCAGGAACGGGGTGGCGGCCATGGACACGGTGATGATCGCGCCGAACAGGCTTGCCGCCTCCGGCGCGATCAGCAGCCCCGATTGCGCCTGCGCGAACAGCACGAAGCCGAACTCGCCCCCATGGCTAAGCAACAGCCCCAATGCCAGCGCCCCGCGCCAGTTCATCCGGAGCGCCAGTCCGATCAGGAAGATCACCCCCGCCTTGGTCGCGATCAGCGCCAATGCCATGCCCGCGACGAAGAACGGCCGGTCGGCGATGGCGTGGAGATCCAGCATCATGCCGACAGACAGGAAGAACAATCCGAGCAGGATCGACCGGAACGGCTCCACGTCCGCCTCAAGCTCGTGCCGGTAGGGACTGTCGGCCAGCATCACGCCCGCGATGAACGCGCCCAAGGCGGTGGACAGCCCCAGCGCCTCCATCAGCGCGGCGCTGGCGATGACGGTGAACAGCCCCGCGAACACGAACATCTCGCGCTCGCCCAGATTGCCGATCAGCCGGAACAGCGGGCGCAGCACGAAGCGTCCCGCCAGGATCAGCCCCGCGACCGCCGCCACCGTCTCGGCCGCCAGCAGCCACCCCGGCGGCCCGCCCGCGTCGGCGGGGTTGCGGCTCATCGCGGCGAGGATGGTGATGAGCGGGACGATCGACAGGTCCTGGAACAGCAGAATGGAAAAGGCGCGCTCGCCGAACGGGGTGCGCAGCCGCCCTGCCGACTGGAGCATCGGCAGCACCTGCGCGGTCGACGACAAGGCCAGCGGCAGTCCCAGCGCGAACGCGGCCGGGGCGGAGAAGCGGGTGAACAGCCACACCACGGCGGTCACCGACAGCCCGCACAACGCCACCTGCGCCAGGCCCACGCCGAAGATGTCGCGGCGCATCCGCCACAGCCGGGTCGGGTTCAGCTCCAGCCCGACCAGGAAGAGCAGCAGCACGATGCCGAGTTCGGCCACCCCCATGGTCCGCTCCGCCCCGCCGACCAGGCCGAGCAGCTGCGGCCCCACCACCGCGCCGCCGACCAGATAGCCCAGCGTCGCGCCCAGCCCCAGCCGGCGGAACAGGAGAACGAAGACGAGCCCGAAGCCGAGCAGCACCACCCCGTCGCGGAGCAGGTGCGCCTCATGCACGGGCGACGGCCCCTGCCCTGATCTGCGCGGCCGCAGCCGCTTCGGCCGCCGCCTCGAAGGCGAGGCGGATCGAGGCGTGCCGCGCGGTCGCGGCGAGCGCGGGCTCGAACACGCCGAGCCCCGGCCAGTCGGGCACCGGCCCCTCGCCGCCTAGCCACGCCGTCAGGGCGTCGCGCGCCGCGGCGAGTTCGGCCGCGGTCTTGCCGACGATCGCCTGCGCCAGCAGCGACGACGACGCCTGCCCCAGCGCGCAGGCGCGGACCAGCATCCCCACCTCGGCGACCCGCCCGTCCTCGCCCAGCCCGACGTCGACGGTCACCCGGCTGCCGCACACCGGCGAGCGCTTCTCGGCGGTCGCCTGCGCATGTTCCAGCCGCTGGTGATGCGGGATCGACGCCGCCAGGCGGAGGATGTCCTGGTTGTACAGCGGCGCGCTCACTCGCCGGCACCCGCGTTGCCGGTCGCGCTTTCCTGATACCCGCGTCCGCCGAACACCGGCAGGCCGCGCCGCCGCCGGTCGACGAAGTCGGCGATGCCCGCGCTGGTCGCGTTGAGGAGCGGATAGGTCCGGCTCTTCACCATCCACGCCGGCCGCTGCGCCGGGCCGCCGCCCACCGTGTCGATCACCAGCGCGACGAGCAGGAAGGCGAGGCTGGCGAGGATCAACCCTTTGAGCGCCCCGAATCCGAACCCGAGCGCGCGGTCGACGGGGCCGAGTATGGAGGTCTTGGTCCGGTTGCCGATCGCGCGGCTGACCAGCTTGCCGCCGAAATAGGTCACACCGACGATCAGCGCGAAGGCGAGCACCGCCGCCCCCGACGCGGTGCCCACCACCCCCGTCAGCATCGCGGCGACGCTGATGTGGAACAGCTTCAGCGCCGCGACGATCGCCACCCAGGCGAACAGCGACAGCACCTCCGTCACGAAACCCCGCCACGCGCCCAGCGCCGCGGCGCCCCCGACGGCGAGAAGGACGAGCACGTCGAGCGAGGTCAGGGCCATGTCGCCGCTCTAGGCCAACCCGCGCCCTCTTGTCACCGTCATGCCCGCAAATGCGGGAACTCTTACCCGGCCCGCCGCGCCAAGCGGAACAGTTCGTGCAGAAGGCACGAAAAAGTGGAAAGCCCCGCTCGGCGCTTTGAAGGTGCTGGAAGCGGCGGACCTGTCTCGCGCCGCCGAGCCCGTCATTACCTCACCGCCCGTGGCGGACGGAGCGATGCGACGGGCGCGACCCACGCCTGCTGCCCCTCGCCCGAACCGATCTGCATCTTGATGAATGCCACGCCGCCGACCCGACAACTCCTTCGCCGATGCCCATTCGGCGTCGGGCGTGGCTTCGTTCAGCATATCTGTTCCCAGCCTCCTCGACCGCGGCCGTGGATCGAATCGGGACGCGAGTTCACAGACTTTCGTCTTCCGCCATTTGCCCGACTGGGACACATATCCGGGCAGTTCGCGACCGCTGATCGTGACCGACAACTTGGGGAGGTGCGAAGATGGTTCGAGGTTCGGCGATCATCGTCGGGGCCGTCGCGGTGGTCATGCTTGCGACGACGCCCGCCACCCCGCGCTCGCGTTTCTACAAGCATAAAAGCCTGCTCTCCATGGGTTACAAGGACAAGCAGATCGCGTCCGGTCGCTGGCGCGTCAGCGGCCAGACGAACGAGCCGACCGCACAGGACGTCGCATTGGCACTCGCGATGTACCGATCGGCGCTCCTCGTGAAGCGAGCCGGCTACCCCTATCTGCAGGTCGTGAAGACGCAGCACGTGCGGTCCATGGATGCGACCTTTATGCAATTCGCCGAGCTCGAGGTTGTTGGCGTCCAATCCGCCGCTGCACCGGTCGCCTGCAGGAACAAGGATCGCAATGTTCACCTGTGCCGGAACTTTCCGGTCGATACGCTGATCGCGGAGGCGGGCGCGGAGCTACGGCACAGCCGGACGGAAATCGCGGAGGATCTTGCCGCGGTTTCGCGCACGGCCGCCAACTGACGACCGCGCGGCGGGGCTACCCCCGCCCCATCATGTGATCCACGAACTGCCCCAAGGTCCGGAACCCCGACAGCCGCAGCGTCTCGCCCTCCCGCGCCATCGACGCCGGCACCATCGCCCGCTCGAACCCCAGCTTGCCCGCCTCCTTCAGCCTGAGGTTGCCGTGCGCCACCGGCCTGATCTCCCCCGACAGCGCGACCTCGCCGAACGCCACCGCGTCGACCGGCACCGGCCGCTCGGACAGTGCCGACACCAGCGCCGCCGCCACCGCCAGGTCGGCGGCCGGGTCCTGCACCCGGTAGCCCCCGGCGATGTTGAGATAGACCTCGGCGGTCGAGAAGGAGAGCCCGCACCGTGCCTCCAGCACCGCCAGGATCATGGCGAGCCGGCCCGAGTCCCACCCCACCACCGCCCGCCGCGGGGTCGCGCCGGAGGCGAGGCGCACCACCAGCGCCTGCACCTCGACCAGCACCGGCCGGGTTCCCTCCAGCGCGGGAAAGACGGTGGTCCCGCTCACCCCCTCGTCGCGGTGGGTCAGGAACAGCGCGGAGGGGTTGGCGACCTCGCTCAAACCCCCCGTCTCCATCGCGAACACGCCGATCTCGTCCGTCCCGCCGAAGCGGTTCTTGATCGCGCGCAGGATGCGGTACTGGTGGCTGCGCTCCCCCTCGAATGCCAGCACGGTGTCGACCATGTGCTCGAGCACCCGCGGCCCGGCGATGGTCCCGTCCTTGGTGACGTGACCGACCAGCACCAGCGCCGTGCCCCGCTCCTTGGCGAAGCGGATCAGCTCCTGCGCGGACGCCCTCACCTGGCTCACGGTGCCGGGTGCCCCCTCGATCAGGTCGGAATGCATGGTCTGGATCGAATCGATCACCAGCAGGTCCGGCGCCGCCCCGCCGCCGAGGGTCGTGAGTATATCCCGCGTCGAGGTCGCCGCCGCCAGCCGGACCGGTGCCGCGCCCAGACCCAGCCGCTGCGCGCGCAGCCGCACCTGGTCCGCCGCCTCCTCCCCCGACACGTACGCCACCGATCGCCCCGCCAGCGCCAGTTTCGCCGCCGCCTGGAGCAGCAGGGTCGACTTGCCGATCCCGGGATCGCCGCCGATCAGCGTCGCCGACCCCTCGACGAAGCCGCCGCCCAGCGCCCGGTCGAGCTCGGCGATCCCCGTCCCCATGCGCTCGGGCAGCGCCACCTCGGTGTCGAGTGCGACCAGCTGGATCGTCCGCCCGCCGCCCTGCAGATTGTGCTTGGCCTGGAACGGCGTCACCGTCGCGCCGGTCTCCTCGACCAGCGTGTTCCACTCGGAACAGTCGGCGCACTGCCCCTGCCAGCGCGAGGAGACCGATCCGCATGACTGGCACACGTAGCGCTTCTGGGGTTTTGCCATGACCCGAACCTAGGATGGCGAGAACGTAACGGCAACACGGACGTTCATCGATCCCTTATCGCAGGACGGTCCCCGCCACCCTCGGGGCGGACGATAAGGAAGGTGGGTCGCGCCCTTCCGGCCCGAGGAGGGATCATGGCAGATCGATACACGCGACGCGCGGAGGCGGCCGGATGGCTGACCGTGCGGCTGACCAGGTCCGGCGACCTCGTGTCCTTGTGCGAATACACCCGCGTCGAGGTGAAGCGCGAGGCGGGCGGGCGCACCTACTTCGTCATCGCCGACGGTTACGTCCATCCGGGCGAGGAAGCCTCGCTCGCCGCGGCGAACGCCGCCAAATACCTGTCGGCCACCGGCCCGGGCGGCGGCGCGACGTTGACGGTCGAGTATGTGGGCAAGCCGGAAGACACGTGGTCGCCTGTCCGCCGCCAGACGCTGAGGCAGCAATGGGCGAAACTCAGCTTCGCCAGCCAGACCGCCACCGTCACCCTCAACAGCGTGTGGAACAGCACCTTCTCGCCGCTCGCGCCCGGGACCCACACGATCCTCGCGCCCGATTACTCCCACGCCGCGGTCGCGACCACCGGCTACGTCGCCGCGGCACCGGGGATGGTCGGCAACGACACCTGGTTTCCGATCGCGATCGGCAACTCCATGGTCAACAGTAGCCGCTACGTTCACGTCGGCCACCTGTCGGACGGCTGCGTCACCGTGTACCAACTCGAACAATGGACCGCACTCTACACCTATCTGATCGCCAACCGCGTGCCGGGCACCAGGGGCCGCAAGGTCGGCACGCTGGTGGTGCGCAAGTGACGCGCCTGCTGCTCGCCCCCGTCCTGCTCCTGGCTGCGCCCGATGCCGCGACGGCCGCGGGTGCGCCGCGACCGATCCCCACGCCGGCAGTGGCGCCCGCGACGTGCGGCGACCTGCTCGCCGCGGTCGGCCGCAAGCCGGCAGGGGCGATGTTCGCCGGCTGCACGCCACGGCCCGACCGGCAGGGCAAGCCGCTGGTCGCGCGCTACACGGTTGCGGGACGCGATGCGGCCGCGGTCGAAGCCTATCTCCGCCGCACGATCGGGCTTAGTCGTCTGCGCCGCTCCTGCTGCCGGTGGGACGCGCCGACGGCCTCGTTCACGATCGGGGGAAGGGCCTATCTCCTCGCCATGAGTTCGGAGGAGACCACCGTCGCATCCCGTGCGCGATGGCGCGAGATCCGGGCGTTCGGGATCGAGGTCAGGCTGCCGACCGAGGACGTCTGACCGCCCGGCGATATGGCCACGCGTCGCCGCCGCCGCTATGCCCCGGCGCCATGCGGCCATCCGACCTCCGCGTCGCCCTGTTCAGCGGCAACTACAACTACACGCGCGACGGCGCCAACCAGGCGCTCAATTCGCTGGTCGGCCACCTGCTCGCCGCGGGCGCGACGGTGCGGGTCTATTCGCCGACCCTGCCCCGCCCCGCCTTCGCCCCCACCGGGGACCTCGTGTCGGTGCCGGCGATCCCCATGCCCGGCGGGCGCGACGAGTACCGGCTCGGCCGCTACATGCCGCGCGAGACCCGCACCGACCTGGAGGCGTTCGCCCCCGATCTCGTTCACGTCTCCGCGCCCGAGTTCCTCAACCACTCGGCGGTCACCTGGGCGCGGCGGCACGGCATTCCCACCGTCGCGTCGGCGCATACCCGGTTCGAAACCTATTTCCGCTACTACGGCATCGGCTTCGTCGAGCCCGCGATCGTGTGGATCCAGCGGCGCTTCTACAACCGCGTCGACAAGGTGCTGGTACCCAGCCCGTCGATGGGCACGCTGCTGCGAAGCTGGGGGGTCGAGACCCCGATCGGCATCTGGTCGCGCGGCATCGACCACGAACGTTTCCGCCCCGATCGCCGCGACCTCGCATGGCGGCGCGACCTCGGCATCGCCGACGACGAGGTCGCGGTCGGCTTCCTCGGCCGGCTGGTCAAGGAAAAGGGGCTCGACGTCTTCGCGCGGGTGGTGACCGAACTCCGCCGCCGCGGCGTGCCGCACAAGGTGCTGGTCGTCGGCAAGGGCCCGGCGGAGGAATGGTTCGCCAAGGAGGCGCCGGGCGCGATCTTCGCCGGCTTCCAGACCGGCGACGACCTCGCCCGCGCGGTCGCCTCCATGGACGTGTTCTTCAATCCCTCCGTCACCGAGACGTTCGGCAACGTCACGCTGGAGGCGATGGCCGCGGGCGTGCCCGTGGTCGCCGCGCGCGCCACCGGCGCGGTCGACCTGATCGAGGAAGGGCGCACCGGCTTCCTGGTCGAGCCCCGCGACATCGCCGGCTACGCCGACGCGATCGCGCGCATCGTCGCGGATCGCGGAACCGCGCGCGCGATGGGCGCGGCCGGGCACGCGGCGGCGGCCGGCTATAGCTGGCACCGCGCCAACCAGGCGGTACTCGACGCCTACCTCGACCTGCTCGATCCTCGCTGGGCATCGTCCGGAAAGGCCCACCCCCCCGCATAGCGCAGGAACGAAGAGGCAAGCGGCCATGCCCTTGCGTCAATCGCCGGTGCGGCTGCCACCCCCCGACGCGGAGCCGGGGGAGGATCGGGAAGTCACCCGGCTCGCCAGTCGAAGGTCAGCGGCGCCTCGCGGAACGCGAACCGGTCGAGATGGCTCGCGACCACCCCCTTCATCCGCTCGGCATCCTCGCTCTCGGGCACCGTCAGCATCACGTCCAGCGTCTCGCTGTCGGCACGCATCGCCAGCCGCGATCCGTTGGGGAAGTCGATCGTCCCCTCCTCCGTGGTGAAGGTCACCGCCATCTTGTGGCTCCAATGCTTGGCGAGCTGCTGGAGATAGCGGCTGGCCGAGTGGGTCGGCACCCGCGCGACCGAGACGCTCACTTCAGCCGCTCCACCCGTCGGGCGAGCTCGTCGATCATGTCGGCGAGGTCGTGCGCGGCATCGTCCGACGCCGATCCCGCCTCGACCCGGTTGCGCACCACCATGCCCAGGTTGCGCATCGCGCGCGCCACCGGCGAGGCGCCATGCCGCTGGCGGTGCTCGCCCAGATCCGACAGCCGCGTCATCAGCCGCGCGACCTCCCCCTCGCGCTCGGCGAGATGGGCGCGGCCATCGCCGGTGACGCCGAACCGCTTCTTGCTGTCGTCGGTACGCTGCTCCGCGACCAGTCCCATCTCGTCCAGCATCGACAGCGTCGGATAGACCACCCCCGGGCTCGGCGCATAGGCGCCCCCGGTCAGCGCCTCCACCGCGCGGATCAGCTCGTAGCCGTGCCGCGCCTCGTCGGCGATCAGCTTCAGCAGCACCAGCCGCAACTCGCCGGCATCGAACATCCGGCGCTGCCGCCCGCGTGCACCCCGCTCCTGCGCGTCCGCCCAGCGCTCGGCGAACCGCTGCCCCCACCGCTCCCAGCTCTCCTTCTGCCCGTCCGGTCCGCGCGGGCGGCAGTCGATCGGCTTTCCATGCCACATGATCCCTCGTCCCTCTTCCATCACGATAGCGCCAAGATATATCTTTCTCGATCCTTTGCAAGAAAGCCCACGATATATCTTCGGTTCGATGACGGCGTGCGCGGGGCGATCGATCTCCCACCGCCCCTGCCGAGCGGAAAGGTCGAGTATGGATCGCCGCTTCCGCGCCGTTGTCCTAAGGCCTAGATGGAATTCATGGCCGACCTCTTCGCCGGGATGGACCCGCTCCCCGCTCCCGACCCCCCGGCCGCGACCGCCCCCCTTGCGGAGCGCCTCCGCCCCGCCACCCTCGCCGGGGTGATCGGCCAGGATCACCTCACCGGACCCGACGGCGCGATCGGGCGGATGGTCGCGGCAGGGCGGCTGACATCGATCGTCCTCTGGGGACCGCCCGGCACCGGCAAGACCACCATCGCGCGCCTGCTCGCGGACGCGGTGGGGCTGCGCTTCGCCTCGATCTCGGCCGTGTTCTCGGGCGTCGCCGACCTGAAGCGGGTCTTCGCCGAAGCGCGCGAGCATGTCCGCGCCGGTCGCCGCACGCTCCTGTTCGTGGACGAGATCCACCGCTTCAACCGCGCCCAGCAGGACGGCTTCCTGCCCTTCGTGGAGGACGGCACCGTGATCCTGGTCGGCGCCACCACCGAGAACCCGTCGTTCGAACTGAACGCCGCGCTCCTCAGCCGCGCGCAGGTGCTGGTGCTGCACCGGCTCGACGCCGCCGCGCTCGACCGGCTCCTCGCCCGCGCGGAGGAGGCGGAGAGGCCGCTGCCGCTCACCCCCCAGTCGCGCGACGCGCTGGTCGCCGCCGCTGACGGCGACGGCCGCTTCCTCCTCAACCAGGCGGAGACGCTGTTCGCTGCCTGCCTGGCCGAGCCGCTCGACCCGCCCGCGCTCGGCCGCTTCCTCCAGCGCCGGGTCGCCGTCTACGACAAGGACCGGGAGGGACATTACGGCGTCATCTCCGCGCTCCACAAGTCGATCCGCGGCTCCGACCCGCAGGCCGCGCTCTACTATCTCGCGCGGATGCTCACCGCCGGCGAGGAGCCGCTCTACGTCCTGCGCCGCCTCACCCGCGCCGCGGTCGAGGATGTCGGCCTCGCCGATCCGCAGGCGCTCGCCCAGTGCATCGCCGCCAAGGACGCCTACGATTTCCTCGGGTCGCCGGAGGGCGAGCTGGCGATCGTCCAGGCATGCCTCTACCTCGCCACCGCCCCCAAATCGAACGCGGTCTATGTCGCGCAGAAAGCCGCGTGGGCGAGCGCGAAGGAGAACGGCTCGCTCTCGCCCCCCAAGCACATCCTCGGCGCGCCGACCCGGCTGATGCGCGATCTCGGCTACGGCAAGGGCTACGCGTACGACCATGACGCACCCGACGGCTTCTCGGGCGCGGATTACTGGCCGGAGGAGATGGCGCCGCAACGCTATTACGAGCCCGGCGACCGCGGGTTCGAGAAGCGGATCGCCGAGCGCATGGCCTGGTGGGACGCGAGACGCCGGGCGCGGGGCGCGGAGGAATGAGGGACTGGGACGCGGTGGTCGCCGCCGGGCTGGTGCTGCCGGGGGTCGAGCGGGGCACCAGCTACGGCATGCCCGCGCTCAGGATGCGCGGGCGCACCCTCGCCGGGACCACCGCGCCGGCTCCGGACAGCTTCGTCCTCCACGTCGCGCTCGAGGAGAAGGCGGTGCTGATCGCGACCGATCCCGACACCTTCTGGGAGACCGACCACTACCGCGGCTGGCCGGCGGTGCTGGTCCGCTACGGCACCCCCGCCGCCGACCGGGTCGCGCTGCTCCTCGCCCGCGCATGGTGGGACCGGGCCACCAGGCTCCGGCGCAAGGGGTACGGCGATCGGCCCTGACGGACCCCGCCATCCACGCTTCCGCCACTTCGCCGCGATCGACTGGTCGGGCGCGGCGGGCGAGCGGCACCGCGGGATCGCGGTGGCGCTGTGCGGGACCGGCGGCGGCGCGCCCGTCCTCGTGCGGGCGGACCACCGCTGGTCGCGCGCGGAGGTGCTGGGGTGGCTGCTCACCGGTCTGTCGCCCGACACGCTCGTCGGGATGGACCTCGGCACCTCGCTCCCCTTCGCCGATCGCGGTGCCTTCTTTCCCGGCTGGTCCGACAGCCCGGCCGACGCGCGCGACCTGTGGGCGATGGTGGACGCGCTCGCGGCGGGCGACCCGCATCTCGCCGCCGGGTCGGTGGTCGACCATGCCGCGATCGCCCGCCACTATCGCCGCCCCGGCGGCCGCTGCGGCGACCTGTTCGCCCCCGGCCGCGGCCGCCTGCGCGTGACGGAGGAGGCGCAGCGCGCGGGCGGCCTCAACCCGGTCAGCAACTTCAACCTGGTTGGTGCCGCGCAGGTCGGCAAGGCGAGCCTCACCGGCATGCGCCTCCTCCATCGCCTCGTCGGGCGCATTCCGGTCTGGCCGTTCGACGCGGACCCCGGCACCGGTCACCTGCTGGTGGAGATCTACACCAGCCTCGCCGCACTGGCCGCTGGCCGCCCCCGCGGTCGCAGCAAGATCAGGACCGGCGAGGCGCTGGACACGGCGCTGGCGGCGCTCGGCAGCGACCCCGCCGGGATCGTCGGCCCGGTGTCGGATCACCGCAGCGACGCGATCCTCACCGCCGCCTGGCTCCGCCGCGTCGCGTCCGACCCCGCGCTCTGGCACCCGCCCGCGCTCACCCCCGCCCTCGCGCGCACCGAAGGCTGGACCTTCGGCGTCCGCTGACGCATGGAGACGATGTCGGAGGGGCGGCCCCCGCCATCGGCACGCCGGGTTAGCTCAGCTGGTAGAGCAGCGGTTTTGTAAACCGAAGGTCGCGGGTTCGATCCCTGCACTCGGCACCATCGATCAAGGTGCGTTCGCAACGCTCGCTGATGGCTGAAAGTCCTTGCCGCTCAACAACCGGGACCGGCCGCGCTCCAGCCCGCGCTTGTCGAGGATCGCAATGACCTCTTCATGATCGATCGGCGCTCGCTCGTCGGACGCAAGCCGGTAGTCTATGCGGACCTTGAATATCAGGGCATGGTGGCCGCCTTCGATCAACGCGATCGACCTTGCGCTTAAGTTGACGATCCGGCTTCCGCTCTTGGCTGGCGCGACCACACCACGCGGCAAAGGCCTGACCGGCGCTAACCGGTCCACGGTGGCTCGTCGAAACGGATGAGCAAGGGTGATCGCAACGGCCGACGTCGACACGGCGTACGCGGCTGTGGGTCCGGAATTGCGGAACGGTGCCCGCAGGCTCACACCGCGGCTACCCGGCTCACCCGACACCTCGACCTCGAACTTGTCGAAATGGAGAAACGGGCGGACTTGCGCTGCCGACAGCTCGCGTTGATGGTTCAGGGCTTCCACGGCCGCATCGGCACTGCGCTTGTTCTCGCGCGCCGCCAGCCGGGCATAATACGCTGCGGCCACCGCCGCGGCCAGGGTGGCGAATCCCGCCAGCACCTCCGCCACGTCCAGCCGGTAGGATCGTTCGGCCGAACGGGCCGCCGACGCGGCGGCGTCCGCCGCCTTCCACTGCGCACACAGATCGGACCCGCGCGCGTCGCGCCCGGCGGCGCACGGCTCGCCGAGCGGATCGCGTCGCTCCCCCCGTTCCATCGCGTCGGCGATGCGCCGCAGTTCGACGGCCACATCCGCCTTGACACCGGGCGCCGGCGCCGGCGTCGGCACCGCCGCCACCAGCAGGGGTAGCGCGGGCAGAAGGATGCGGTTTCTCAAGGGCGGGGTTCCTCCGGATCGTCGCGCCGGTTTACCGGTCGGTGCATGCAGCATAAGCGCGACAGCGGCGGGCACCAGCGGGACGTGCGGGCGTTACGCTTCGGGCATGATCAAGGTCGCCAGCTACAACATGCGCAAGGGGATCGGCACCGATCGCCGGCGCAGCCCGGAACGCATCCTGGAGGTGCTGTGCGAGATCGACGCCGACGTGATCGCGCTGCAGGAAGCCGATCGCCGCCTCGGCACCCGTGCGGCCGTCCTGACGCCCCATCTTCTCGACGAGCATAGCGATTGGAAGCCGGTCGGGGTGGCCCAGCGCGCGCTGTCGATGGGGTGGCACGGCAACGCGCTGCTGGTCCGCAAGCGGGCGGCGGTGCTCGACTGCGCGGCCATCCACCTCCCCGCGCTCGAGCCGCGCGGCGCGGTCACCGCCGACGTCGCGATGGACGCCGCGACGATCCGGGTGGTCGGCATGCACCTCGACCTGTCCGGCCTGTGGCGCCGCAAGCAGGCGCACGCCATCCTCGCCCACGTCGCCGCCGCGGCGCGCCCCTGCCCGACGGTGATGATGGGCGACCTCAATGAATGGACCGCCGCGGCGGGCTGCCTGCGCGACTTCGCCCGCGACCACCAATTTGCCGCGACCGGCGCCAGCTTCCACGCGCGCCGCCCGATCGGCAGGCTCGACCGCATCATGGTCAGCCGCGACCTGCGGGTGGTCGATTGCGGGGTGCACATGAGCCACGCCGCGCGCCGGGCGAGCGACCATCTGCCGATCTGGGCGGTGCTGGAGGCCGCCGGCTAGATGCACGAGCGCGAACTCCGCCTCGCGCTGGTCTGCTACGGCGGGATCAGCCTCGCGGTCTACATGCACGGCATCACCAAGGAGGTCTGGCACCTCGCTCGGGCGAGCCGCGCCGCGCACGACGGCGCCGGGACCGCCGGGGTCGAGGCGGTGTACGCCCGCCTGCTCGACGAGGTCGCGGAACGCGGCGAGGCGCGCCTGCGCGTCCTGCCCGACATCGTCGCCGGGGCCAGCGCGGGCGGCATCAACGGCATCTTCCTCGCGCGGGCGATCGCCACCGGCCAGTCGCTGGACCCGCTGACCGAGCTGTGGCTGTCGTCCGCCGACGTCGAGGTGCTGATCGACCCCGATGCCGCGCCCGCGTCGCGCTTCTCCAAGGTCTGGGCGATGCCGCTCGCCTGGATGGCGGCAGGGCGGACGGGCGGCGAGGTCGAGGCGCTCGATCCCGTCACCCAAGGGGAGGTTCGCGCCAAGCTGTCCCATTTCGTCCGGTCGCGCTGGTTCGAGCCGCCGTTCGGGGGCGCCGTCTTCACCCGCCTGCTGGTCGACGCGTTCGACGCGATGGCGCGCGGCCCGCACGGTCCGCGCCTTCTGCCCGACGACCAGCCGCTCGACCTGTTCGTCACCGTCACCGACTTCACCGGCCATCCCGAGCGGCTGCGCCTCAACTCGCCGCCCGAGGTGGTCGAGACCGAGCACCGGCTGGTGATCGATTTCGCCGATCCGGGTCCGGGGACCGACGCGGCCGACGGTCTTGCCGCCCTGCCGGAACTGGTGTTCGCCGCCCGCGCCACCTCCAGCTTTCCCGGCGCCTTTCCGCCCTTCACCGTCGCGGAGCTCGACGCGGTGCTCGCCGAACGCCGCCTGCCCTGGCCCGGCCGCCAGGCGTTCCTGCGCCGCATCCTGCCCCGCCGGGCGGCGGCGGGCGGGGCGGAGCGGGCGGTGCTGATCGACGGCTCGGTCCTCGCCAACGCGCCCTTCCGCCCGGCGATCGAGGCGCTGGCGCAGCGCCCCGCCCGACGCGAGGTCGATCGCCGCTTCGTCTATATCGACCCCTCGCCGGGCACCAAGTTCCGGCTCGGCGCGCGCGCGGAGGCGCCCGGCTTCTTCCAGACCATCCTCGGCGCGATCAGCGAGCTGCCCCGGCAGCAGCCGATCCGCGACAATCTGGAGGCGATCGCGGCCCGGTCCGGGCGCATCGATCGGTCGCGCGCGATCCTGGACCGCGTCCGGCCGCAGGTGGACGCCGCGGTGGAACGGCTGTTCGGGCGTACCCTGTTCCTCGACCGCCCCACGCCGGCGCGTCTGGCCGCGTGGCGCCGTCGTGCGCACAAGGCGGCGGAGGCGGACGCGGGCATCGCCTACGCCGCCTACGAGATGATGAAGCGTGAGGGGGTGATCGACCTCCTCGCCGATCTCGCCGTCCCGCTCGCGGGCGGCGACCGCTCGTCCCGCCGCACGGCGATGCGGTCCGCGATCGCGCGGGCTGCGGGCGAGGACACGGTGGACCTGCTGCGCCGGTTCGACCTGCGCTTCCGCATCCGCCGTCTCCGCCTGCTCGCCCGCCGTGTCGCCGAGCTGGAAGGCGAGCGGCCGGAAGAGGAGATCGCCCCCGTCCGCCGCGCCGTCTACGCCGCCCTGGCGGGTTACCTGGACGCCTGCCGCGCGGAGCATCACGCCGGCCCGCGCCGGACCGCCCGCACCAGGGACGGCGACGCCGCGCCGCTGCTCCTCGCCCTGGAGACCTCGCTCGGCCTCTCCGCCCTCGACGCCGCCGCGGACGATCTGCTCGCCGCGGCGCTCGCGGGGGCGTCGCGCGCGGTCCGGCGCCCGCTCCTCCTCGCCTATCTCGGCTTCCTCTACTTCGACAATGCCACCCTGCCGCTGCTTGGGGGCGAGGGGCTGGACGAATTCGACCCGATCCGCGTGGACCGCATCGCCCCGGACGATGCCGCCTCCATCCGCGGCGGCGGTGCCGAGGCGACGCTGAAGGGCATCCAGTTCAACAGTTTCGGCGCCTTTTTCAGCCGCGCCTGGCGCGAGAACGATTATCTGTGGGGTCGCCTCCACGGTGCGGAACGGATGATCGACATCGTCGTGTCCACCCTGCCCGCGACCGCGCGGATGCGCCCCGGCCGCGTCGCCGCGCTGAAGCGCGATGCGTTCCGCGCGATCCTGGACGAGGAGGAGGCGCGGCTTACCGCGGTGCCGGACCTCGTCGCCACCGTCCGGCGCGAGGTGGGGTAGCACCAGCGCCGTCCGGCCGCCATCATCACGGGGAAGTTACCCGCCCGCATCCGCGGGTTCCGCCCCTCCCGTCGCCGGACCCGGCTGGCCAACCAGGGTCCGCCCCGCTACCCTGCGCCGGGCGGGAGTTCTCGATGCAGTTCCTCAAGATCATGTTCTGGTGCCTGCTGGCCTTCGTCGCGGCGCTGTTCACCTATGGCAATTGGGCACCGGTCACCATCCAGCTCTGGGGCGGGATGGAGGCGCTGGTGAAGCTGCCCTTCCTCCTGCTCGTCGCGTTCCTCGCCGGGCTGCTGCCGACCCTCGCCTGGAACCATGCGGTGCGCTGGCGGCTCCGCCAGCGCCTCGCCGCGGCCGAGCGCGAGGTGGCGCAGGTCCGCTACAACACCGTCGTGACCAACGGTGCCGAGGCGGCGACGCCGACCGCCCAGCCCGAGATCGCCTTGCCCCCGAAGGCGCCTGCCGCCGTCCCGACGGCCACCGCGTGACCGGCCGCGTCTTCGTCGCGATCGACACGCCCGACCTCGCGCGCGCCCGTGCGCTGGCGACCCGCGTCCGCCACCATGTCGGCGGGCTGAAGCTCGGCCTCGAATTCTTCAGCGCCCACGGCCAGGCCGGGGTGCGCGAGATGGCGACGCTCGGCCTGCCGATCTTCCTCGACTTGAAGCTCCACGACATTCCCAACACCGTCGCCAAGGCGGTGCAGGCGCTCGCCCCGGTCGAGCCGGCGATCCTCACCGTCCACGCCGCGGGCGGGCGCGCGATGCTGGAGGACGCCAAGGCCGCGGCCGGCCCGCACACCCGCGTGGTCGCGGTGACCATGCTCACCAGCCTCGACGCGCACGACCTTGCCGAAACGGGGGTCGGGGGCACGCCCCATGATCAGGTGCTCCGCCTTGCCGACCTTGCCGCGACGGCGGGTATCGACGGGGTCGTCTGCGCCGGGACGGAGGTGGCGGCGGTGCGCAGCCGCTGGCCCAAGGGGTTCCTGGTCGTCCCCGGCGTCCGTCCCGCGCATGGCGACGCCGGCGACCAGAAGCGGGTGGTGACCCCCCGCGCAGCGATCGACGCGGGCGCGTCCATCCTGGTCGTCGGCCGCCCGATCACCGCCGCCGACGACCCCGACGCGGCCGCCCGGGCGATCGCGGCGACGCTCTAGGCCGCCCCTTGGGTCGCCTCGCGCCGCGACGGCGCGGGTCGCAACCGCTCGACCATCGCGATTGCGGCGACGCTGTAGGCCGCCCCTTAGGTCGCCTCGCGCCGTGACGGTGCGAGGCGCAGCCGCTCGACCATCGCGATCACCTGCTCCAGGTGCGCGGCGGGGGCGGATGCGCCGACCCGGTCCAGCGCCGCCGATGCCTGCTCCAGCCACGCCGCCGCCCGGTCGATCCAGGCCGGGTCGCCCGGCGCGGCGGGATCGGTCCGGACCAGGCCGGCGTCGATCGCCTGGGCCATCGCCCGCGACGCCTCGAACGCGGCCACCGTCCGCCGCGCCAGCCGTTCCAGCGTCGCCATGTCCTCGGCATCGATGCCGGCGCGCGGTATCGGGTCCAGCACGCACAGCGTCCCCACCCGCAACCCGTCGCGCAGCGTCAGGGGCACCCCTGCGTAGAAGCGCACGCCGCCATCTCCGCCGACCCCCCTCATCGCGGCGAAGCGCGGATCGGCCGCGGCATCACCCACCACCATCGACCGGCCGCTGCGCACCACATGGGCGCAGATCGAATCGGCGATGGGCGACCCGTCGTGCGCCACGCCGATCTTGGCCTTGAACCATTGCCGCCGTCCGTCGACCAGCGTGATCGTCGAACCGCTCGTGCCCAGGCCGGCCGCGGCCTCGCCGACGATCGCATCGAGATGCGGCTCGGCGGGCGTGTCGGTCAGGCCGCAGGCGTGCAGCGCCGCGAGGCGTTCGGTTACGACAATCGGCCGGGTCATCGCTATTCCTCCGGGCGGCGATCCTCGCAGACGGGCAGCCATCCTGCCAGATCGGTTTACTGGAAAAGGGAGATATCCACCGCCATAGCGGTTGCATTGGAACCAAGCACCGCGCGCACGTCTGCGGTTGTCATGCCGTCTCGGGCGCGCAAGGGGGAACCGATGACCTCCGTCAAGATCTGCGGCCTGTCCGAACCCGTCACGCTGGACGCCGCCGTGGGCGCGGGGGCGAGGCATGTCGGTTTCGTCTTCTTCTCGCCCAGCCCGCGTCACGTCGCGCCCGACACGGCGGCGGGGCTCGCCGCGCGGGTACCCGGCCGGGTCGGCCGGGTCGGCGTCTTCGTCGACCCCGACGACGCCCTGATCACCGCCGCCCTCGCCGCCGCCCGCCTCACCGCGATCCAGCTCCACCGGACGGCACCGGCGCGGGTGGCGGCGCTTCGGCGGCTCGCGGGGGTGGAGACCTGGGCGGTGGTCGCGGTGCGGACGCGCGCCGATCTGGACGGCGGCCGTGAATACACCGGCGCCGCGGACCGCCTCCTCTTCGACGCCAAGACGCCCGACGGCGCCGCGCTGCCCGGCGGCATGGGCCTGCGCTTTGATTGGGGACTGCTCGACGGCGTCCGCCACGCCCGGCCCTGGGGCCTGTCGGGCGGGCTCGACCCGGACAACGTCGCGGAGGCGATCCGCCGGACCCGCGCGCCGTTGATCGACGTGTCGTCGGGGGTGGAGGATGCGCCGGGCGTCAAGAATGTGGACAAGATCGCGGCGTTCCTTAAGGCCGCTGGCGCATGAACGCCCCCGACGCCCAACGCGCGCAACCGCCCATTCAGGCGAACAGCCTGCGCCAGCAGCCCGACGAACGCGGCCATTTCGGCGCTTACGGCGGCCGGTACGTCGCCGAGACGCTGATGCCCCTTATCCTCGACCTCGACGCCGCGTGGCGCGCGGCAAAGGCCGATCCCGCCTTTCAGGCACAGTTCGACGACCTGCTCGAACACTATGTCGGCCGCCCCAGCCCGCTCTATTATGCCGAGCGGCTGACCGAGGCTTTGCGGGCAAGCGCGCCGGAGGGTGCCGGTGCGGAGGTCTGGTTCAAGCGCGACGAGCTGAACCATACCGGCGCGCACAAGATCAACAACTGCATCGGCCAGATCCTGCTCGCGATCCGCATGGGCAAGACCCGGATCATCGCCGAGACCGGCGCCGGCCAGCACGGCGTCGCCACCGCCACCGTGTGCGCGCGCTTCGGCCTGCCCTGCACCATCTTCATGGGCGCCAAGGACGTCGAGCGGCAGCAGCCCAACGTGTTCCGCATGAAGCTGCTCGGCGCCGAGGTCCGCGCGGTCGAGAGCGGCGCGCGCACCCTCAAGGACGCGATGAATGAGGCGCTGCGCGACTGGGTCGCCAACGTCCACGACACCTTCTACATCATCGGCACCGCGGCGGGGCCGCATCCCTATCCGGAGCTGGTCCGCGACTTCCAGAGCGTGATCGGCCGCGAGGCACGCGAGCAGCTCCTGTCGCGCACCGGCCGCCTCCCCGACCTCCTCGTCGCGGCGATCGGCGGCGGGTCGAACGCGATCGGGCTGTTCCACCCCTTCCTCGACGACGCGTCGGTGGCGATGCTCGGGGTCGAGGCGGCGGGCGAGGGCCTCGACAGGAAGCACGCCGCCAGCCTCGCGGGTGGCTTCCCCGGCGTCCTCCACGGCAACAGGACCTACCTCCTCCAGGACGACGACGGCCAGATCGCCGAGGCGCACTCGATCTCCGCCGGGCTCGACTATCCCGGCATCGGCCCCGAACATTCGTGGCTCAAGGACATCGGCCGGGTCGAGTACACGTCGATCACCGACGCCGAGGCGCTCGACGCCTTCCAGCTCCTCTGCCGCACCGAAGGCATCATCCCCGCGTTGGAACCGAGCCACGCGATCGCCGCGGTGGCGAAGCGCGCCCGCGACATGGATCGCGACGCGATCATCGTCGCCAACCTGTGCGGCCGCGGCGACAAGGACATCTTCACCGTCGCCGACGCGCTCGGAGTGGCGATATGACCACTATCACCGCTCCCGTCCCTACAAGGGAGAGGCCGGGGGTGGATATCGGCGCGGCAGCGACGATCACCGGCGTCCCGAACAAGCTCGCTGCGCTCGCAACCCACACCCACCCCTTCCCTTGTAGGGACGGGAGCCGATGACCCGCCTGTCCGACGCCTTCGCGCAAGGCCATCCCGCGCTCGTCGCCTTCGTCACCGCTGGCGACCCCTCCCCTGCCGCCACCCCGGCGATCCTCGACGCGCTGGTCGAGGGCGGGGCGGACGTGATCGAGCTGGGCATGCCCTTCACCGACCCGATGGCGGATGGCCCCGCCATCCAGGCCGCCAACATCCGCAGCCTCGCCGCCGGCACCACCACCGCCGACATCCTGTCGATCGCCGCCGGCTTCCGCCGGCGCCACCCGCACGTCCCGCTGGTGCTGATGGGCTACGCCAACCCGATGATCCGCCGCGGCGCGACCTGGTTCGCGGAGGAGGCCGCGCGCGCCGGGGTCGACGGCGTGATCTGCGTCGATGTCCCGCCGGAGGAGGACGACGCGCTCGGGCTCAGCTTGCGCGAACAAGGCGTCGCGTCGATCCGCCTCGCCACCCCCACCACCGACGTGCACCGACTCCCCGCCGTGCTCGAAGGCGCGGGCGGCTTCCTCTACTACGTCTCGGTCGCCGGCATCACCGGCCTCCAGCAGGCGTCGGCCGGCACGATCGAGGCGGCGGTCGCCCGCCTCAAGGCCGCGACCGACCTTCCCGTCGCGGTCGGCTTCGGCATCCGCACGCCGGATCAGGCCGCCGCGGTCGCGCGGGTCGCCGACGGTGTGGTCGTCGGCTCGGCGATCGTCGACCTCGTCGCGGCGCACGGCGCCGATGCGCCCACGCCGGTCGCCGCCTATATCCAGTCGCTCTCCGCCGCCGTCCGATCGGCCCGAAAGGTTCCCGCATGAGCTGGCTCTCCAGCGTCCGCAACGCGCTCTCCTCCATCGTTCCGAGCAAGGAGACGCCCGACAATCTCTGGCACAAGTGCAAGGGCTGCGGGCAGATGGTCTTCACCAAGGAGTTGGCCGAGAACCTCTGGGTCTGCCCCAAGTGCGACCATCACGAGCGGATCGGCCCGACCCGCCGTTTCGCCCAGGTCTTCGACGAGGGCAGCTGCGACGCGCTTCCCGCGCCCAAGGTCGCGGAGGATCCGCTGAAGTTCCGCGACTCGAAGCGCTACAGCGACCGCATCAAGGCCGCCCGCACCGCCACCAGCGAGCCCGACGCCCTCCTAAACGCGCGCGGCACCATCCTGGGCCACCGCGCGGTGGTCGGGGTGCAGGACTTCGCCTTCATGGGCGGCTCCATGGGCCAGGCGGTCGGCGAGGCGTTCGTCCGCGGGGTGGAGGCGGCGATCGCCGATGGCTGCCCCTACGTCATCTTCACCGCCGCGGGCGGCGCCCGCATGCAGGAAGGCATCCTCAGCCTCATGCAGATGCCCCGCGCCACCGTCGCCATTCAGATGCTCCACGACGCCGGCCTTCCCTACATCGTCGTCCTCACCGACCCGACCACCGGCGGCGTCACCGCCAGTTACGCGATGCTCGGCGACGTCCAGATGGCGGAACCCGGCGCGCTGATCGGTTTCGCCGGCGCCCGCGTCATCGAGAACACCATTCGCGAGAAGCTGCCCGAGGGTTTCCAGCGCGCCGAATACCTGCTGGAACACGGCATGATCGACATGGTCGTCCACCGCCGCGACCTGCGCGAGCGGCTGGCGACGACCATCGCCTATCTCTGTGCTGCCCGCTCGGCCGCTGCATGACCCTCGCCGCCCCGTCTCCAACGGCGTGATGGCGGGCACCGCGGCACCCCGCCGTGCGGCGGGGGGGACTGCGGCCTCCCACCTTCCCTGAAGGGGCAGCAAGAAGGCATGGCCGACCACGCCCGCTCCACCGATCCTGCCGTCCAGGCTCAGCTCGACCGCCTGTGGGCGCTGTCGCCCGGCGCGGACGTGCTCGGCCTGGGACGGATCACCCGCCTCCTCGCGCGTCTGGGCGACCCGCACCTGCACCTGCCGCCGATTTTCCACGTCGCCGGCACCAACGGCAAGGGATCGAACTGCGCCTTTCTGCGCGCGGGGCTGGAGGCGGCGGGTTACCGAGTCCATTGCTACACCTCCCCCCACCTCGTCCGCTTCAACGAGCGCATCCGCGTCGGCGGCAGGCTGATCGGCGACGACGCGCTCGCGCCGCTCCTCGCCGAGGTGCTGGACGCGGCGGGGACGGGCACGGACGCGGTCGGTGCCAGCTTCTTCGAGGTTACCACCGCCGCCGCGTTCCTCGCCTTCGCCCGCCATCCCGCGGACGCTTGCGTGATCGAGGTCGGGCTCGGCGGGCGGCTCGACGCCACCAACGTGCTCACCGCGCCGGTCGCGTGCGGGATCGCCCAGCTCGGCGTCGATCATGAGGCGTTCCTGGGGTCCGACCCGGTCGGGATCGCGCGCGAGAAGGCGGGGATCGCCAAGCCCGGCAGCCCGCTGGTCACCTTGGGCTACCCGCCCGCGATCACGGCGGCGATCGCGGCGGTCGCGACCCACAACGATGCGCCGGTGTTCCCCCGGGGCGAGGCGTGGGACGTGACCGCGGGGCCGGACGGCTTCCGCTACCGCGACGCGGACGGCGAGGTCGCATCCCCGACGCCGGCCCTGGCCGGCGGGCATCAGGTCGTGAACGCCGGCCTGGCGATGGCGATGCTCCGCCGCCAGCGTGCGTTGACGATCCCCGATGCCGCGCTCGCCGCTATGGCCTGCGGGGCGCGGTGGCCGGCGCGGCTCCAGCGGCTGCGCCCCGGCCCGCTGACCGCGCTGCTGCCCGGCGGTGGGACGCTGTGGCTCGACGGCGGGCACAACCCTGCCGCCGCGACCGCGATCGCCGCCGCGCTCGACCGGATCGCACCCGGCGGGCGGCCGATCGCGGTCGTGCTGGGCATGCTCGCCAACAAGGACGCGGCCGGCCTGCTCGGTCCGCTCGCGGAACGGATCGGCACGCTGGTGGCGGTGCCGGTGCCCGACCACGCGCACCACGCGCCCGACGATCTCGCAGCCACCGCGCGCCGGCTCGGCATCGGCACGGTCGCGACCGCCGCCGACGTTCCCGGCGCGCTGCGCGGGCTAGCCGCCGAACGGACCGTGCTGGTCCTGGGATCGCTCTACCTCGCGGGCGCGGTGCTCGCCGCCAACGCCGAACTGCCCGACTGATCACCGGGACCGGGCGCCCGGCCATCGCGGCCGCGCAACCCCGCGCCGCATCGAATCGTTGAGCGCCCGTACCTATCGAGGACCTCCATGACCGACCATACCGCCCTCAACGCCGGCAACGGCGCGGAAACCCACCAGCGCGCCGACGACGAGCATCCGGTCCTGACGACCAATCACGGCACGCCGATCAGCGACAACCAGAACCAGTTGAAGGCGGGCGCCCGCGGTCCGGTGCTCCTGGAGGACGAGGTCTACCGCGAGAAGATCAACCATTTCGACCATGAGCGCATCCCGGAACGGATCGTCCACGCGCGCGGCTCCGCCGCCCACGGCTATTTCGAGTGCACCGACAGCCTCGCCGACATCACCGTCGCCGACCTGTTCCAGAAGAAGGGGCAGCGGACCGACGTGTTTGTCCGCTTCTCCACCGTGGCGGGCGGCGCGGGGTCGATCGACACGCCCCGCGACGTGCGCGGCTTCGCGGTCAAGTTCTACACCAAGGCGGGCAACTGGGATCTGGTCGGCAACAACATCCCCGTGTTCTTCATCCAGGACGCGATCAAGTTCCCCGACCTGATCCACGCCGCCAAGATGGAGGCCGATCGCGGCTACCCGCAGGCGGCCACCGCGCACGACACCTTCTGGGACTTCATCTCGCTGATGCCCGAATCGACCCACATGATCATGTGGGCGATGTCGGACCGCACCCTGCCGCGCACCTTCGCCAACATGGAGGGGTTCGGGGTCCACACCTTCCGCTTCATCGACAAGGCGGGCAAGAGCACCTTCGTCAAGTTCCACTGGAAGCCTCGGGCGGGGCTCGCCTCGACCATCTGGGACGAGACGGTGAAGATCGCCGGTGCCGACCCCGATTTCCAGCGCCGCGACCTGTTCGAACGGATCGGCCGGGGCGACTATCCGGAATGGGACCTGGGCGTGCAGCTGTTCGACGAGGCGTTCGCCGAAAGCCAACCCTATGACGTCCTCGACGCCACCAAGATCATCCCGGAGGAGGTGCTGCCCGTCCGGATCGTCGGCAAGCTCGTCCTCGACCGCTATCCCGACAATTACTTCGCGGAGACCGAGCAGGCGGCGTTCGTGCCCAGCCACGTGGTGCCGGGGATCGGCTTCTCCAACGATCCGCTGCTCCAGGGGCGGCTGTTCAGCTACACCGACACGCAGCTGTCGCGGCTCGGCTCGGTCAATTTCCACCAACTGCCGATCAATTCGGCCAAGGGCCGTGCCGAGGCGGCGGGCTGCCCCTTCATGAACCAGCAGCGCGACGGCCACATGCAGATGCAGGTGCCCAAGGGTCGCGCGAATTACGAGCCCAACAGCCTCGCCAAGGCAGGCGAGCCGGCCGGCGCGCGCGAGGATCCGGAGGGCGGGTACAAGACCTTCCCGTCGGAGGAGCAGGGCCAGAAGCTGCGCATCCGCCCGGAAAGCTTCGCCGACCATTACAGCCAGGCACGGCTGTTCTTCCGCTCGATGGACCCGGCCGAGCAGGCGCACATCGCTTCGGCGCTGGTGTTCGAACTCAGCAAGGTGTCGCTGGAACATGTCCGCACCGCGATGCTGGCGAACCTGCGCAACGTCGACGAGACGCTGGCGCAGCGCGTCGCCGACGGTTTGGCGATGGACCTGCCGGACGCCTCGCCCACCGCGGTGCCGGTGCTCGACATGGACCCCTCGCCGGCGTTGCGCATCATCCGCGGACCGCTGGAGAAGCATACGCTGGAAGGCCGCACGGTCGGTGTCCTCATCGCCGACGGCACCGATGCCGAAGCGCTGGCGACGTTGACCGACGCGGTCGGCAAGGCCGGCGGCCGGACGCTGCTGATCGCGCCCAAGGTCGGCAAGGTGCCGCTCGCGGACGGCAGCGCCGTCGCCGCGGACGCGCAGCTGTTCGGCCAGCCTTCGGTGACGGTCGACGCCTGTGCGGTGATCCTCTCGACCGAGGCGACCGCGAAGCTCTGCAAGGAGGGGGCGGCCGTCCAGTGGGTCATGGACGCCTTCGGGCACCTAAAGGCGATCGGCCACAACCCGGAGGCCAAGCCGCTGCTCGACAAGGCGGGCGTGGAGCCGGACGAGGGCGTCACGGACCTCGCCGGGTTCGTGGAAGCCGCCAAGAAGCGCTACTGGGACCGCGAACCGAACGTGCGCACGCTCGCCTGATCGCCGTAGCGGCCGGCTGCCCGATCCCCGGCAGTCGGCCGCCACCGACATATCCCCGGTCGCTCGCCACGGGCGTCGCACCTGGGGGATCACCGGTTGATCAATGCAGTCAGCGGTGCGCGTCTGGCCGGGGCGCTGAGAGACGGACGGCATGGTATCGAACCATGTCGGCCAGCCGCTCGTGCCGAGCGAAGTCGAGGGACCGTGCGGCGCAGCCGCGGCGGGTCCTGGAATCTCGCTCGGGATGACGAGGGCGGGCTGATGCCATCACGGTCTAGACACACGCCAAGTGCCGCGTCCCGCGGGCCGCGCGACCGGCGTCGATCGCGCGCTCACCGCACCGGCCGCTTCTCCAGCTTCCTCGCCAGCGTGCGGCGATGCATGCCGAGGCGCCGGGCGGTTTCCGAAATGTTGAAGTCGGTTTCCGCCAGCACCTCGTTGATCCGCTCCCATTCCAGCGTCTTGATCGACGTGGCGCGCCCGTCGATCGGCACCGCGGCGTTGCCCGCCGCCCGCTCGAACGCGGCCTCGATCTCGTCGGTGCTCGCCGGCTTGGCGAGGTAGTGGCAAGCGCCCAGCTTGATCGCCTCCACCGCCGTGGTGATGCTGGCGAACCCGGTCAGGACGACGATCAGCATGGCCGGATCGCGTCCGTGGAGACGCTGCACGCAGGCGAGCCCCGACGTGGTGCCCAGCTTCAGGTCGACCACCGCGAACCCCGGGCTGGCCGCCACGAGCAGCTCCTCCATCGTCGCCGGGTCGGGGGCGATCCATACCTGGTAGCCGCGGCGTTCGAAGGAGCGTTGAAGCGTGCGCGCGAACACGGCGTCATCCTCGACGATGAGGAGCCGCCGCCCGCCGGCGCGGTCGGGATCACTCATGCGCGTTCCGTCCGGGTGAGAGGGATGATCAGGGAGACTTCGGCACCACCGCCCGCACGA
>Ga0325400_1000516_pt1 | contig 28776 bp, 31 predicted proteins | sample PopdelMetagenome_2_FD_205662 | JGI IMG/M metagenome (GOLD analysis project Ga0325400, IMG submission 205662) | Populus deltoides microbial communities from Bellville, Georgia, United States - Xylem-PdKOR-R1 | ecosystem: Host-associated > Plants > Phyllosphere > Stem > Wood/Secondary xylem...
CGTCGAGGGCGTGACCCAGCACGAAGTGCCACAGCGTGCGAGCCGCGGTGCGGTCGGTGGGCGGCGTCAGCCCGGCGGGACGCAGGGCGGTGACCAGGGCGTCGTACGCCGCCTGCGCGCCGAGGCCGTACGCCGCGACGGTCGCGACCAGCTCGGCCCCGTCGCGGTAGGCCAGGACCGACTCACGCAGCCACGCGCAGGTGGCGGCGACGTCGGCCGCCCACTGCCCCGTCGGGGCGGGCGGGTCGCACCGGGCGAGCAGCGCATCGGCGACCGCTCCCAGCAGCTCCTGCTTGGTCGCGACGTGGTGGTAGAGCGCCGAGGGGCGCACTCCCAGGTCGGCTGCCAGTCGACGCATCGTGAGGTCGGCGAGGCCGTGGGCGTCGAGCACGGCGAGGGCCTGGGCGACCACGTCGGCGCGGCGGTGCGGCACGGCACCCCTCCCCCCGCGTTGACGCCCGGACGGGCCGAACCTAACCTGAACGCCGTTCAGGTGCCAGGACCTCCGGCGCCCGCACCCGGCGATCTGGAGACACCATGACCTCGGCCCCCGAGACGCTCGACACCCACGGAGACGACGTCGCGGACCGCCGCCGGCTGTTCTCCACCACCGACCTCGCCCTCGTGGCGGCCTTCGCGGCGCTGATCTCGGCCTGCGCCTACGTCGGCGCGATCCCGGTCGGGGGCGCCGGCGTGCCGATCACCCTGCAGACCTTCGCGGTGATGCTCGCCGGGTGCCTGCTCGGACCCCTGCGGGGCTTCTGCGCCGTGGCGCTCTACCTGGTGCTCGGCGCGGTCGGGCTGCCCGTCTTCGCCGAGCACTCCTCGGGCCTGGGCGTGCTGACCGGGGCGACGGCCGGCTACCTCTACGCCTTCCCCCTGGCCGCGGCGCTGGCCGGGTTCGGTGTGAAGTACGTCGCCGGCGCGCGGCGTACCCGCGCCCTGGTCGTCTTCGCCTGCTCGCTGGTCGGCAGCGTGCTGCTGATCCACCCGCTCGGCATCGCCGGGCTGAAGGTGGTGCTGGGGCTCAGCTGGGGCGAGGCGGTGCAGGCCGACCTGCCGTTCTGGATCGGCGACCTGGTCAAGACCTCGTTGGTGGCGCTGATCGCGGCCGAGGTGCACCGGGCCTTCCCGCAGCTCCTCGCCCGCCGCTGATCCGACCCCGCCCCACCCAACCCGTGCCCGAGGTCGTCCTCGACGCCGCCGGGGTGGTCGTCGCGACCCCCACCGGCGAGCAGGTCGTGCTCGAGCCGACCTCGCTGCGGCTGACCGAGCAACGGATCGGGGTCGTCGGGGCCAACGGGTCCGGCAAGTCGACGCTCGCCCGGATGCTCAACGGGCTGGTGAGGCCCACCACCGGACGGGTCCTGGTCGACGGCCTCGACGTCGCCCGTCGGGGGGCCGCCGTACGCCGCCGGGTGGGGTTCGTCTTCACCGACCCCGCCGCCCAGCTCGTGATGCCCACCGCCGTCGAGGACGTCGAGCTCTCGCTGCGCCGGCTCGAGCGGGACCCGGCGCGCCGACGCGAGCGCGCCCTGGCGGTGCTGGCCGACTTCGGGCTGGGCGACCGCGCCGACGTCAGCGTGCACGCCCTGTCCGGCGGCCAGAAGCAGCTGCTCGCGCTGGCCGGGGTGCTCGCCACCGACCCCGCCGTGCTGGTCGCCGACGAGCCCACCACGCTGCTGGACCTCGCCCACACCCGCCGGGTCGGCGACCTGCTGCTCGGCCTCGACCAGCAGCTGGTGCTGGTGACCCACGACCTCGACCTGGCCCGTCGCTGCGACCGGGTGCTGGTCGTCGAGGACGGCCGGGTCCGGTACGACGGCGACCCCGACGCCGCGGTCGACGACTACGTCGCCTCGGCCAGCGCCGACACTGGCTCGGGCTCCGGGGCGGGTGCGGGATGAGCACCGTCCTCGTCGGGGTGCACCAGCCCGGGACGACCCTGCTGCACCGGCTGCCGGTGGGGCCCAAGCTGGCCGGGCTGGCGGCGTACAGCCTGGCGGTGGTGCTGGTGCGCAGCGCCCCGGCGTCGGTGGTGTGGCTGGGGGTGGCGTTGGGCCTGGCCCTCGTGGCCCGGGTGAGGGTGGCGACCCTGGTGCGGGCCGCACGGGGGGTGCTGGGGGTGGCGCTCGTCGCGGCGGCGCTCCAGTGGTGGTGGTACGACGGCGCGAAGGCGCTCGAGACCCTGCTGGACCTGCTGGCCCTCGCGCTCGCCGCCGTCGTGGTCACCGCCACGACCCCGGTCAACGACGTGCTCGACGCGATCGTGCGCTGGCTCGGGCCGCTGCGGCGGGTCGGCGTGGCGCCGGAGCGGATTGCCCTGGCCTTCACCCTCGCGATCCAGGCCCTGCCCGGCACGATCGCACTGGCCCTGGAGACCCGTGACGCGGCCCGGGCCCGCGGGGTGCGACACCCCCGCGCCTATCTCGCGCCGTTCGTGGTGCGGGTCGTCGCCCGTGCCCACGAGACCGGCGACGCCCTGGCCGCGCGTGGACTGGGCGATGACCCGCCGGATGATTCACCGGCCGGCCGGTGACTCATCCGCATGGCGTGGCGAATCGGGTACGCCGAGCGCACCTTCGCCACGCCCAGTGTCGGCCGGCGGACCCACAGTGGCCGTGAGCGCGGGCCGAGCGCTGGCGGGGACTCACTCGGCGCCGAGCATCCAGCGGTGGCCGAAGGGGTCGAGGAAGACCGCGACCCGGCCGGCGTGCTCGCTGTCCTCGGGGCCGCGCACCATCGGCACCCCCGCCTCCTCGACCCGCGCCGCCAGGGCGTCGACCGCGGCGGCGTCGGCGAGCGCGAGGTGCAGCGAGACCGACGCACCGCGGTCGGGCGCGGGGGCGGCCACGCCTGCCTCGGGGAAGTCGTCGCTGAGCATCCACCTCGCCTCGCCGAGCGCCAGCTCGGCGTGCCCGACCCGGCCGTCGTCCATCTCGATCGGGGGGTAGGCGACCTCGGCGCCCAGGACGCCGACGTAGCACTCGAGCGCGGCACGGGCGTCGGCGACGCACAGGTAGGGGGTCAGCGCGGGGGTGCTCATGCGCCCCACCCTCCTACGATGGGCCGGTGACCGCCACGCTGGACCCGACCGCGGCCGGCGAGGTCTACACCTTCGCGATGGAGCCGCGCCCTCGTCCGCGGCTGCAGACCCTCGCGGTGGCCGCGCTCGACCTGTGGTGCGCGGCGTTCGGCGGCACGTTCGAGCTCTCCAAGCACGGCGACGTCGTCGTACGACGCCGGGTCGACGGCGCCGAGGAGCTGCGGATCGAGACCCACTCCACCGACGAGGCCGCCGAGACCCTGCACCGGATCGGCGAGCAGCTCGACGAGCTCGACCCCGAGGAGTTCCGGGCGCACTGGAGCATCGACTAGCAGTGCTTTCGGCGGCTCCGGTGGCCCCGGTGGCGGCTACGTGTCACCAGACGTCGCCGTCGCGCCAGTCGCAGGTCAGCCCGGCGTCGAGGTCCAGGCCCGACCCACCGAGCACCAGGACGTGGCCCTCCTCGTCGGGGCACGGCTCGACCCCGCGGGGACCGAGCACCGACAGCGGACCGCGCCACGGGGTCCACCCGCGGGCCTCGTAGAGCCCGCGGCCCTCGTCGGTGGCGCCCAGCGCGAGCAGGTCGTAACCGGCCGCGAGGTCCTCCAGGCCGCCCATCACGCGTCCGCCGTGGCCCTGCCGCTGGTGGCCGGGGCGCACCGCGACCGCCTCGACGTAGCCGCAGCGCAGCACCCGCGAGCCGAGCAGCAGCCGGCGCAGCACCAGCGCCGCGTGCGCGACGAGCTCGCCCTCGACGTGGACCACCGCGTGCATCCCGCCGAGCGCGTGCTCCCAATCGGGGTCGTCGAAGTCGTCGAACGCCTCGTCCATCAGGGCCCGGGCCGCGGCGAGGTCGGTCGCGGTCACGTGCGCGGTCGGCAGCACCGTCAGCAGGCCCAGGTCCGTGGTCACGCGCCTGATCCTGCCCGAGCCGCGGCCCGACGGCGCGCGGCACTCACCAGCCCGGTGGTCGCCGGTGGTGCCAGGGAGCAGCGGCCTCCACCTGCGCGGCGAGGGAGAGCAGCAGCTCCTCCTCCGCGGGCCGGGCGGCCAGCATCACCCCGACCGGGAGCGTCGTGCCGTCGACCACGGTCTCGTGCAGGGGCAGCGAGACCGCGGGCATGCCGGTCACGTTCCAGGCCGAGGTCCAGGGGGTGAACCGCTTCTGCGCCTCGAAGTCGGCGGCCGGGTCGGCGTCGTCGCGGATGGCGCCGACCGGCAGCGGCGGGGCGGCCAGCGTCGGGGTGAGCACCACGTCGTACGGCGCCAGCGCCTCGAGCGCCCGGGCGGCCAGCCGGCGCAGCTCGCCGATCGCGACGCCGTACGCCGCTCCGCTCACGGCCCGGCCGCGGTCGGCCAGCCACCGGGTGAGCGGACGGAGCAGGTGGTCGCGATCGGCCGGCACCGGGGAGAGCGCGGTCGCCACCGACCAGCAGGTCTCGAACACCGGCACCGCCTCGGGCGGCAGGGGCACGGCGACGTCGACCACCTCGTGGCCGAGCGACTCCAGGAGCCGCGAGGCCGCGTCGCAGGCCTCGACGGAGGAAGGGTCGACCGCGACGTCGGCGATGACGGGCTCGACGAAGCGGGCGACCCGCAGCCGCCCGGGGGCCCGGTCACAAGCGGCCAGGAACGCGCCGTCGGCCACCGGCGGCGCCCACGAGGGGTCGCCCGGACGACGGCCGGCCAGCACGTCGAGCAGGGCGGCCGCGTCGCGGACGTCGCGCGCGATCGAGCCGGCGGTCGACAGGCCGACGGGGTCGCCGTAGCCGGGGGCGGCGCTGACCCGGCCGCGGGTCGGCTTCAGCCCGACCAGCCCGCAGCACGAGGCCGGGATCCGGATCGACCCGCCGCCGTCGGACCCCTGCGCGACCGGCACCAGACCCGCGGCCACCGCGGCGGCGGCGCCACCCGAGGAGCCGCCCGCCATCCGGGTCCGGTCCCACGGGGTCACCGCCGGAGGCGCCCCCTCGGGCTCGGTGTAGCAGGGCGAGCCGAGCTCGGGGGTGCTGGTCTTGCCCAGGCTCACCAGGCCGGCCCCCTCCAGGGCCTCGACCACCGCGTCGGAGACCTCGGGCACGTGGTCGGCGAACGCGGCCGACCCGAAGCGGGTCGGCACGCCGGCGGTGAGGTTGAGGTCCTTGACCGCCGTCGGTACGCCGTGCAGCGGCGAGCGCGAGTCGGTCCCCTCGACCCGGCCACCGAGGGCCGACGACCGCTCGCGGGCCTGCTCGGCGGTGAGGGTGACGAAGGCCCCGACGTCGTCGAGCCGGTCGATGCGGTCGAGGTAGTGGTCGACCAGCTCGTGCGAGGCGACCTCGCCGCGGCGCACCAGCCCGGCCTGCTCGAGGGCGGTCAGGTCGTGGAGCTCGGCCATGGCCCCAGCGTGCCACCCCCTCACGGGACCGCGGACAGCGAGATCCAGAGGGCGACGGGCACCGTGGCGACCATCAGCACCGCACCGACGAGCGGCACCCAGAAGGCGGTGCGACCGCGCCGCAGGCGCAGCGCGGAGGCCAGCAGAGCCAGGCCCCACCACACCCACGGGCCGAGGAGGCCGAGGTCGGCCGCGACGTCGACGCCCCGGCCGCAGGCGGGCCGCCCGGTGCTGCAGTCGTCCCCGGGCGAGGCGAGGACGACGCCGTAGAACTGCGCGAGGGGCGCCAGGACCGCGAGGGCCAGGAGCAGGAGCGCCGTGCCGAGGAGGTCGAAGCGGCTCTTGCGGCGAGCACCGTCGGAGTCGCGGGGGTCCGGCACGGGAGCACGCTAGGCGCGTCACCCGTCCCCGTGCCGGCCCTCTCCACAGGGCCCTACGGCTCAGGCGGCGGCGACCTCGTGGGCCGCGAGCGCCCGCACGACGGCCAGGAACCGCTCGAGCACGGCCTCGTCGGTCACCGGGTCGACCTCGAGCGCCGACTGCGAGACCACGGCCTCGTCGACCACGACCGCACCGGCGATGCCGGCCGAGCGCTGCGCGTCGCCGTGCGCCCACGTGCCGCCGTACGGCGTGGGGGTGGCGCCGACGACGCCGAACGGCTTGCCGGTGATCGCGCCCGCGCCGTAGGGGCGGGAGAGCCAGTCGATCGCGTTGTTGAGCACCGCGGGCATGGTGCCGTTGTACTCCGGCGTCACGGCCAGCACGGCGTCCGCGCCGGCGACCCGCTCGCGCAGCGCGGACGCGGCGGCCGGGGTGGAGGTGGCGTCGAGGCCCTCCTCGTAGAACGGGATCTGCCCGAGGCCGTCGACCAGGTCGAGGACCAGGCCCTCGGTCGCGGCGCGGTCGCGCAGCGCCTCGGCGATGCGGCGGTTGAGGGAGTCGGGGCGCAGGCTGCCGACGAGGACGGCGATGTGGGTGTCAGTCATGACCAGCCGAACCGGACCCCGGTCCGTTTCATTCCCACTAGGCTGGGCGTGTCATGGACCACACCGTCGGGACCCTCCTCCCCCTCGCCGACGACCCGGGTCCGGAGCGGGCCGATGCGGCCCGCAACCGCGAGCTGCTGCTGGTCGCCGCCTCCGAGCTGGTGCGCCGGTGCGGGGCGGCTGCGGTGACCACGGAGGCGGTGGCCGAACGGGCGGGGGTCGGCAAGGGCACCGTCTTCCGGCGGTTCGGCAGCCGCGAGGGCCTGATGGCCGCGGTGCTCGACCACACCGAGCGCGAGTGGCAGGGCCGGGTGATCGGCGGGCCGCCTCCGCTGGGGCCCGGGGCCGCGCCGATGGAGCGGCTGCTGGCCTTCGGGGCCGACCGGGTGCGCGTCAACCTGCTGCACGCCGACCTGCTCGAGGCCGCCGGCGACGCCCACGCCCGCTCCTGGGCGGCCCACTCCTTCACCGCCCTGCACGTGCGGCACCTGCTGGTCGCGCTCGGCGTCACCGGAGACCTGCCCTACCTCACCGCGGCTCTCCTCGCGCCCCTGGACATCGCCGTGCTCCGCCACCAGGTGCACGCCGAGGGCCTCGGCCTCGACCGGGTCGTCGCCGGGTGGTCCGACGTCGTACGCCGGGTGGTCGCCGGCGGCTGAGGCGTCAGCGGGTGCAGGTTCCCCCGGCCGACCGGGGACTCCTGCACATGTCGGCCGGAACTTCGGGCTACCTGTGACAGGTCTGCCCGACACCGGTGACGTGTGGGGCTGCAGGGGCCGCCGTACGCGGCACGCCGCCGGGCACGCTGGCGGGTCGGTCAATCTCGCAGCGAGTCGACCACCTTCGCGACCCGTCGGGCGCGGGTGGCGGCGGCCTTCGCCTCGTTGACCGAGCGGACGTGCTCCTTGCTGCGGCTGGGCGACAGCGCGTCGAAGGCGTCGCGCACCCCGGCCTCGGCGAGCGCCTCGGCGAGGTCGTCGGGCACCTCGGGCGCCCGGGTGGAGGTGTCGTGCTCGAGCACCACCTCGTGCTCCTCGCCGCCGGCCACCCCCGCGGCCAGGCGGTTCTCCCTCGAGACCGGCACGAGGTAGCGCCCTCCCATCCTGGCGATGGTCGAGGGGTAGGTGTGACCGCCGAGGGTGACGGTGACCGGCACCCGCTTGCCGGCGCCGAAACCGAGCACGACGTCCTCGGGCACCTCGATGCCGACGTTGTTGCCCAGCGCGAGGAGGGTGGTGGTGAAGGTGGCCACGGGCGCGAACGTAGTCGCTCACGCACCACCGGGCGAGACCAGGCCGTGGTCGTAGGCGAAGACCACCGCCGCCGCCCGGTCGCGCAGGCCGAGCTTGGCGAAGACGTGGCCGACGTGGGTCTTCACCGTGCCCTCGCCGAGCACCAGGTGCGCTGCGATCTCGGCGTTGCTGCGCCCGGTCCCCAGCAGCACCAGAACCTCCCGCTCGCGGGGGGTGAGCAGCCCCAGCGCGACCGGCGCTGCGGTCGCCGCCCCCGAGGTGGTCGTCCCGGCCTCGGTACGGCGGTACGCCGCGAGCACCCGGCCCGTCACGGCCGGGTCGAGCCAGGAGCCGCCGCCGGCCACCTCGCGCACCGCGCGCTGGAGGTCCTCCGCCGGGACGCCCTTGAGCAGGAACCCCGCCGCCCCCGCCCTCAGCGCGCCGGCCAGCGCCTCCTCGTCCTCGAAGGTCGTCAGCACCAGGACCGGCGGCGCGCCAGGCGCGGAGGCCAGCCTGCGGGTGGCCTCGACCCCGTCCACCCCGGGCATCCGGACGTCCATGACCACCACGTCGGGGCGCACGCGCCCGGCTTCGGCGGCCACCCCGTCTCCGTCCCCGAGCTCCCCCACGACCTCGAAGCCCAGGCTCGGGCGCAGGATCCCGCGCAGGCCGGCTCGGATCAGCTCCTGGTCGTCCACCAGGAGCACCCGGACCACGGACGACGGCGCGGTCTCGGTCACCGGGGCAGCACCGCCTCGACCCGCCACCCGGCACCGTCGGCACCGTCGGGCCCGGCCTCGACGCGACCTCCGAGCACCTCGACCCGGGCCCGCATCCCGCTGACCCCCGTGCCTGCGGCCCCGGCCCCCGAGCGGACGGCGGCCACCGGCACCGGGTTCGTCACGACCAGCGTCGTGCAGGCACCGCCGACCTCGAGCCGGGCGTCGACCGGGGCGCCGGGTGCGTGCCGGACCGCGTTGGTCAGCGCTTCCTGCAGCACGCGGTAGACGGTAAGGCCAGCTGTCCCCGTCAGGTCCGCGACCTCGCCGTCGAGGGTCCAGTCGACCCGGGCGCCCGCCCGGCGGTACGACGTGACCAGCGCGTCCAGCGACTCCGCCCCCGGGAGTGCCGTCGTCGGCGCGGCCCCGTCGGGGACCTCCTGCATCAGCCCCACCACGGCCCGCACCTCGTCCAGGCTCTCCCGCGACAGCCGCTCGGCCTCCGCCAGGGAGGCGGCGGCCTCGTCCGCCGCGGACGGGCCGTCCGCGAGGGCCAGCCGGGCACTGGTCACGTGCAGCAGCGAGACGGTCAACGCGTGCCCGATGACGTCGTGCAGCTCGCGGGCGATCCTGGCCCGCTCCTGGTCGCGGGCGGCCGCGGCCAGACCGGCCTGGGCCGCGTGCAGCTCGTGCAAGAGCTGGCGTTGGCGGCGGGCGGCGAGGCAGGCCACGAGCGAGAGGACGGTCCCCGCGATCCAGGCCCCCCAGCCCGCCTCGGCGCCGACGACCCACTGCCATCCGAACGACGCGGCCAGCACCGTCCCGACCGGCACCGCGAGCGCCGGACCCAGGGCCGTGCCCGCCCACCCGGCGAGCGCGCAGACGGCGAACCAGCCCAGGTTGGCCGGGTCGCCCGCGCAGACCAGGTGGACGGCCAGGGCCGCCAGCAGCAGGGACGCGGCGACCACCCGGTCCGGCCAGGCCCGCACACTCAGCGCGGCGCCGACGGCCAGGGCGAGGAGCCCCGCCGCGACGGCCGTGGCGCCGGCACCGGCCAGGGCCACCCCGACGACCGTGAACAGCCCGAAGACGCACGCCGCTCCGAGACGCACCGCGCGCTCCTCGGTCATCGGCCCACCCTAGGTCTCACGGGACGCCTCGACCGGACTCAGAGCCGGGCCCGGTGCAGGGCCACCGCGGCGGCGGCCACGGCGAGGGCCAGCAGGACGCCCAGGCCGGTGGTCGAGGACTCCAAGCCCAGCCACGGCTCGCGCACCTGGTCGACGACCAGGGTCATCGGCAGGACGCTCGCGGCGGTCTCGAGTTCAGGCGTCATCACCGCGGGCGGGGGACCTCCGCCGCCGAGCAGGAAGGAAGGGAAGAACAGCAGCATCCCGACCGCCTGGGCCGCGCGAGCCGAGGGCAGCAGGGTGCCGAGGAGCACACCGATGGCGATGAAGAGCACCGCCCCGGCGCCGGTCGCCACGACCACCCGCACCGGGTCCTGCACGGCCGGGAGCCCGTAGACCGGGGCGGCCACAGCGAGCAGCACCAGACCCGAGACGACCACGGCGAGCAGGCCGATGACCAGCTCGGCCAGGGCGAAGGACCAACGGGGGAACCCCGACGCGGCGAAGCGGCGCAGCACCCCCCGCTCGCGGTAGGAGGCGATGTGGACGGGCAGCATGATCAGGCCGGTGCTGCCCATGACGACCGCGAAGTAGGTCGCGACGTACCAGTGCGCCGGGTTGACGGGGAAGACCTCGTCGGGCTCGGTCCCGAACGACCCACCGATGATGAGCATCGAGACGATCGGGAAGACCAGCACGAAGGTCAGCGTCGTGGGCTCGCGCAGCACCAGGCGCAGCTCGGCGGAGATCATCCGGCGCGCGGCCGAGGGCACCCGCGTACGCCGCGTCGGTGGCGTCGCCGCGCTGGCGGTGGTGGCGCTGGCGGTGGTGGCGCGGGCGGTGGGATCGAGCTCGGAGGTGGACATCAGGCGGCTCCTGCCGGGTCGACGGGACGGGTGGAGGTGTCGGGCTCGACCGGGTGGTCCGGGCTCTCGAGCAGGCTGAGCAGGGCCGACTCGAGGTCGGGGACCTCGACGCGCAGGTCGGCCGCGACCGGTCCGTGCCCCACCAACCAGGCCCCGGTGTGCGCGATCACCGGGCGGTCGCCGCGGACGGCGACCTCGTCGCCGTACCGCTCGACGGACTCGGCGCCGGGGAGGGCGGACAGCTCGCGCAGGTGCACCTCGGGCCGGCCCGCGGGGAGGCTGAAGCGGACCACGGCCGATCCGGCGTGGCGGGCCACGAGGTCGGCGGGGCGTCCCTGGTCGAGGACGCGGCCGGCGCGCATGGCCACGACCCGGTCGCACAGCGCCTCGGCCTCGGCGAGCTCGTGGGTGACGAGCAGGACGGTGGTGCCGGCCTCGCGCAGGCGGGTCACCGCGGTCCACACCTCGCGGCGGGCGCTGGGGTCCAGGCCCTGGGTGAGCTCGTCGAGGATCACCAGCCGGGGGCGGTTGAGCAGGGCGAGGACGAGGAACAGGCGCTGGCGTTCGCCGCCGCTCATCCCGCCGAACGCGGAACGACGCCGGTGGGTCAGCCCGAACCGCTCGAGCAGCTCCTCGGCCGCGGCGGGCCCACCCGCGTCGGGTCCGGCGAACAGGCGCACCGCCTCGTGGACCCGCATCCGGTCGGGCAGCTCGGAGGACTGCAGCTGGCTCCCCACGGCCAGGCGCAGCCGGGCCGCGTCGGCGACCGGGTCGAGCCCGAGCACCCGCAAGGCCCCCGCGTCGGGGCGGCGCAGGCCCTGGAGGCACTCCACGGTCGTGGTCTTGCCGGCACCGTTGGCGCCGATCAGGCCGAGCACCTCACCGGCCCGGACCTCCAGGTCGAGGCCGTCGACGACGCGCCGGCCGCCGTAGGACTTGGTCAGCCCACGGACCGAGACGACCGGGTCCGGCTGCTCGGGCGTCTGCGGTGCCGATCGACGGACGTGGTGCCCGCCTTCGGGCGCGGTGGTCGCGGTCGCACTGGTCGCGGTGGTGGTCATGGGCCCACCCTGCGCCGCAGCGGCCAGGCGGCGGATCAGCCTGCGGGCAGAACCTCGCCGGGCCGGCCTCTGCCGCGCGGCAGAGCCGTCCGGCACAGACTGCTCACCGGGGGCTCACCCGGGCAGGGAGGGAGACCCGCTCGCCGGCGCCCAGGTCAGCACCGCGCCGGCGCCGTGCACCGCGAGCACGATCCCGACCACGGCCGCGAGCAGCACGGCCACGCACAGCAGGGTCGCGCCGGCCGAGAGCACGACCGGGGTGGCGGCCCGGCGCAGCGGCGACCGGACCCGGCTGCCACCCGGGCCCCACCACAGCGCGGCGGCGACGACGACCCCCGCCGGCCCGAGGACGAGCGGGGTCGGCGCGCCGACGGCGTACCCCACCAGGGCCGCGGCGAGACCGAGCCCACCGCTCCACACGAGCAGCAGCAGGCTGCTCGGGAGCGAGGCGAGCAGGTGCCAGGGCGCCGAGACCAGCGCCCAGGGGGCGTCCCACCACCGCCGACCGCGGCGCTCGCGTCGCTCCCCCACCCCGGCGGCAGCGGCAGAGGCTGCGCGCAGCAGGACCGTGACGACCACGAGGACCAGACCCACCAGGTACGGCGCCGCCGCCAGGCCCGCGCCGGCCAGCGCGATCCCCGCACCGAGCAGGGCCGCCCGCCGCAGTCGCACCGCCGCCGGCTCCCGCGGGACCGGGACGGGCTGCGCCCAGGGATCGGCGTGCGGGTCGGCGTACGGGTCGTACGGGTCTGCGTGGGCGTCGGAGTGCGGAGCGGCGTGCGGGTCGCCGTACGCCGGCTGCCCGACGTCGGCGGCGGGGTAGGTCGGCGGCATCGACCAGGCGTCGACGAACCGCGGATCCGCCGGAGGCTGCGCGGGCGCGGCGGCGTGGACGGGCGACGCCTCGGGCCGCGCGAGCTCGGTGTAGACCCGGGTCGGCGGGGCCTCGTCGCGGGTCGGCGCGTCGAGGGGCACGTGTGCCGTCGCGACCGCGTCGTCGTCGAACGCAGCACCGTCCCCCTCCCGACCCGTGTCGACGACCTCGGTCACCCCGGTCGCCGGCGCGGCGCCGTCGGGGTCCGCGCTCGGTGCGACCAGTGCGAGCGGGACCGTGAACGGGTCCTCGACGTCGGTGGATCCGGTCGCCGGCACGACCGGGGCCGCGTCGCGGGGGCGGGCGACGGCGGCGCGGGGGCGCAGCCAGCCGAGGATGTCGTCGAGGACGGGACGGCGGTCGGGCTCGGGGTCCAGCGCGGCGGCCAGCAGCGACCGGAGCGGGTCCGGCACCCCGGCCAGGTCGTGCTCACCGCGCCGCACCCGGTCCATCACCGCCATCGACGGACCACGACCGAACGGGGCACGCCCGGTCGCGGCGAAAGCGACGGTCGCAGCCCAGGAGTGCACGTCGGAGGCGGCGGTCGCATCGTCGCCGTAGAGGATCTCGGGCGCGAGGTAGCCCGGGGTGCCCAGCAGGTAGCCGGTGTGGGTCAGCCGGGGATCGTCGGCCAGCCGGGCCAGGCCGAAGTCGATGAGGATCGGGCTGCGGCCCTCGAGCAGCACGTTGGCGGGCTTGACGTCGCGGTGGGTGACGCCCGCGGCGTGGACCGCGGCGATGCCCTCGGCCAGTCCCGCGGCGCACCAGGTGAGGTCGCCGCCGGGGCGGCCGTCGAGCACCGGTCCCTCACGGTGGACGTGGTCGTGCAGCGAGAGGCCGGGCACGTAGCGGGTGGCGACATAGGGCACGGGCGCCCACGGGTCGGCGTCCAGCACCTCGGCGACCCAGCGGCTGCGGACGCGTCGCAGCGAGGAGACCTCGCGGTCCAGGCGCCGTCTGCCCTCCTCGTCGCCCACCACGTGGGGGCGCAGGACCTTCAGCGCGACCCGGCGGCCGTCGTCGTGCCGGGCCAGGTGCACGACGCCCATCCCGCCCTCGCCCAGCGGGGAGAGCAGCGTGTAGGCGCCGATCCGCTCCGGGCGCGCCGGGACCCCGGGACGCCCCGGGTGCCCCGGGTGCGCGGCGTGGGCCTGGCTCGTCACGCGCCGAAGATACCCGCGGGACGGGGTCCCGGCCGGGAGGCGCGGATGGGCTCTGCCGCAGGTTAGGTTAGCCTCACCTAGACCAGCGCGGTCGGCCACGGACCGATCGGCGCACCGCGCCCCCGACGACCTCCACCACGGGACCACCATGACCCTGCTCGACGGGACCCAGGCCGCACCACCCCCGCCGGGGGCCGGGGCGGCCGACGGCACCGGCCGACGCGGACGACGCGGACGACGTACGCCGCGCGGACCCCGCCGCGGGTCGGTCACCGGGATCACCCTGCTCGCCCTGGCCCTGCTCGCGACGTGCCTGCTCAGCCTGGCCGTCGGGTCCCGGGCCATCGCCCCCGGCACGGTCCTGGACGCGCTCTTCTCCCCCGACGGCAGCAACGCCGCCCTCATCGTGCGCGAGCTGCGCGTCCCACGGACCCTGCTCGGGGTGGCCGTGGGCGCCTGTCTCGGCCTCAGCGGCGCCCTGATGCAGGGCCACACCCGCAACCCTCTGGCCGAGCCCGGCATCCTCGGCGTCAGCGCCGGCGCCACGTTCGCGGTCGTGCTCGGCATCTACGTGTTCGGCATCACCGACGCCAGCGGCTACGCCTGGCTCGCCCTCGTGGGCGCCGGCGTCGCCTCGGTCGTGGTCTTCTCGATCGGCTCGATGAGGGGCGGGCCGGACCCGGTCTCCCTGGTCCTGGCCGGCACCGCGCTGACCTACCTGCTGCTCGCGCTGACTCAGGGCGTCATCCTGCGCGACATCGAGGTGCTCGACGAGTACCGCTTCTGGGTCGTCGGCTCGGTCACCGGCCGCAGCCTGGACGTGCTCTGGCAGGTCCTGCCGTTCATGCTCGTCGGCCTGGTGGTCGCGGCGCTCGGCGCCCCCGGCCTGAACATGCTCCAGCTCGGCGACGACGTCGCCCGGTCCCTCGGGATGAACCCGTCGGTCCACAAGATCGGGGGGATCGCCGCGGTGATGCTGCTCGCCGGGTCCGCGACCGCAGCCTGCGGCCCCATCACCTTCCTCGGTCTCGTCGTCCCCCACCTCGCCCGCTTCCTCGCCGGCGTCGACTACCGGTGGCTGCTGCCCTACTCCGCCCTCGTCGGCGCCCTCGTGCTCGTGCTCGCCGACGTGCTCGGCCGGGTGGTGGTGCGACCCGGCGAACTGCAGGTCGGAATCGTGATGGCGCTGGTGGGCGGACCGGTCTTCATCCTGCTGGTGCGCCGCCTGCGGATGGTGCGGCTGTGAGCGCCCTGGACGACGTGGACGAGGCCGTGGACCGCCCCACCACGCTGCGCGAGGCCCCGGCGCCCGAGCAGGCGCGCACCGCCTCCCGCCTCGCGCGGCTGCGGTCCGCGACCGCCTCCACCCCGGTGCGGGTGGGCCCGGCGTCGTTCCTCGTGCCGCTGCGCACCGTCGGGGTCGTCGTGGTGACGCTCGCGCTGCTGGCGGTCCTCTACGTCCTCGACGTCGGCCTCGGGGAGGTCGACATCCCCTTCGGCACCACGGTCGCCACCCTGCTCGGCGGCGGCGACCCCGGCTCGGCGTTCATCATCAACACCCTCCGGGTGCCGCAGGCCTCGGTCGCCCTGCTGGTCGGGGCCGCGCTCGGCCTGTCCGGCGCCCTGTGCCAGACCTTCGCCCGCAACCCGCTGGCCAGCCCCGACATCCTCGGGGTCACCCAGGGCGCCTCGGCCGGCGCGGTCTTCCTCATCGTGCTGGCCGGCGGCAACGGGTACGGCGGGGGCCTGGCCACCGGCGTCCTGCAGACCGTCGGACTGCCCAGCGCCGCGTTCGCCGGCGGGTTGCTCACCGCGATCGTGCTGTACCTGCTGTCCTGGCGCCGCGGCATCGACGGGCAGCGCTTCGTGCTGGTCGGCATCGGGATGGGTGCCGCCCTGCTGGCGGTGGTCGACTGGCTCCTGGTCCGGGCCCGCATCCAGGACGCGGCCAGCGCACAGATCTGGCTTAACGGCTCCCTCAACGCCCGCACCTGGGACCAGGGGCTCCCGGTCGCCCTGGCCCTGGTCGTGCTGTGCCCCGTCGCGTTCTGGCTCGTGCGCCACCTCAACGCGCTCCAGCTCGGCGACGACGCCGCGCGCGGGCTCGGCGTGCGCCTGCAGGCCACGCAGCTGCTGATCCTCGTCGTCGCCGTCGGGCTGGCCTCGATCGCCGTCTCCGCAGTGGGACCGCTGGCCTTCGTCGCGCTGGTCGTGCCCCAGGTCGGGCTGCGCCTGACCGGCGGCTCCCGTCCTCCGCTGCTGGTCTCGATGGTCCTCGGCGGCGCGCTGGTCGTGGGCGCCGACCTCGTCACCCGGGTGGTGCTGCCCTTCGCGGTGCCCGCGGGGGTCGTCACGGCGGTGATCGGCGCGCCGTACCTGATCTGGCTCCTCGTCCGCTCCAACCGGAAGGTCACCGCATGAGCACCAGCAACCCCGGGAGCACCGGTACGCCGTCACGCCTGGGCGTGGAGTCGGTCACCGTGGGGTACGGCGGCGCGCCGATCGTGCGCGACCTCACCTTCGACGTGCCCGACGGCCAGATCACCTCGATCATCGGGCCCAACGGCTGCGGCAAGTCGACCCTGCTGCGCACCCTGGCCCGCCTGCTCAAGCCCTCCGACGGGCAGGTCCGGCTCGACGGCCAGGCGATCGGGTCGCGGTCCAGCCGCGAGGTGAGCCAGCGGCTCTCGCTGCTGCCGCAGAGCCCGGTCGCCCCCGAGGGGCTGCTCGTCCGCGACCTGGTCGGCCGGGGACGCCACCCCCACCAGCGGTGGTTCAGCCAGTGGTCGCCGGAGGACGAGCGGGTCGTCACCGAGGCACTCGAGCTGACCGGCACCCTCGAGCTGCGCGACCGTCCCCTGGAGCAGCTCTCCGGCGGCCAGCGCCAGCGGGCCTGGATCGCGATGACGCTCGCCCAGGACACCGACCTCGTGCTGCTCGACGAGCCCACCACGTTCCTCGACCTCGCCCACCAGGTCGAGGTGCTCGACCTGGTGGCCCGGCTCAACGCCGAGCGCGGCCGGACCGTGGCGATGGTGCTGCACGACCTCAACCTGGCCGCCCGCTACTCCGACGTGGTCGTGGTCATGAAGGACGGCGTCATCGCCGCCCAGGGCAGCCCGGCCGAGATCTTCACCGTCGAGCTGCTCGCCGACGTCTTCGGCCTCGACGCCGACGTCGTCACCGACCCGCGCAGCGGGCTGCCGATGGTGGTCCCGGTGTGCTCGACCCGGCCCGGCCTGGCCGCCCACGAGCGGGTCCACGCCCACGTCTCCTGACGACCCGTCCTCACCCTCGAGACCCACCCCGACCGCTCCCGCCCCATCGACGCCGACCCCGGAGATCCCCGTGCGCCCTGCTCCCGCCCTGTCCCGCCGCCGCCTGCTCGGCGGTGGCCTCGCCGCCGTCGCCGGCCTGACCGCGCTCACCGCCTGCGGCGGTGAGGCGGAGACCAACGCGGAGGGCTCCGCCGACACCGGGGTCGCCCCGGAGGACGGCCCCTGGAGCTTCACCGACGGCATCGGCCAGGACATCGCGCTCGACGCACGGCCGACCCGGATCGCGGCGTACGGCGACCAGGCCGCGGCGCTGATGCACTTCGGGATCACCCCGGTCGCGATCTTCCACTACCAGGACCCCGCCACCGACAGCACCTTCGACGGCCTGGACCTCGACGGCATCCCCGTCGTCGGGACGGCGTACGGCGAGATCGACCTCGAGCAGCTGCTCGGGGAGATCCGGCCCGACCTGGTCGTCACCACCTCCTACCGGGAGGAGACGCCGGACACGATGTACGGCTTCAAGGACAAGACCCAGATCGACACCATCCGCAGCCAGGTCCCGATCGCCGGGATCCTCCAGGACGGCACGGCTCTAGACGTCATCCGGGCCAACGAGGAGCTCGTCGGGCTGCTCGGCGTCGACGTCGAGGGCGGGAAGGTCGCCGAGGACCGCGCCGCCTTCGAGCAGGTCTCGGACGAGCTGAGGGAGGCGGCCGGCACCGGCCTGACGGCCGTGGCGATCTACGCCGAGGACGCCAACCTCTACTACGCCAAGGCCCCGGACGACCCGGCCCTGGCCTACTACGCCGAGCTCGGCGTGCAGTTCCCCGAGTTCGCCGGGAAGGACTACTACTGGGAGATCGTCAGCTGGGAGCGGGCCGACACCTACTCCCCCGATCTCTTCCTCTACTCCGAGCGCGACTCCTACACCCTCGACCAGTACGCCGAGCAGCCGACGTTCGCGGCGCTCCCCGCGCCCCGGGCCGGTCAGATGCACCCCTGGGTGGTCTCGGCGATGGACTACGTGTCCCAGGCGGCGTACATGAGGCGTCTCGCGGAGTGGTTGCGCGAGGACGACGACGTCGCCTGAGCCACACCCCGCTCCGCGTGCGCCGGTCCCGGTCCGGCATCGTCGGCACGTGCCGTTCGTCGACGTCAACGGGATCTCGGCCCACCACGAGATCGAGGGGGCCGGGCCGCCGGTCGTGCTGCTCCACGGCGGCTTCTGCTCCGCTGCGGTGATGCGACCGGTGGGCGAGCAGCTGCGGGGGTACACCGTCATCGCGCCCGAGCGCCCGGGTCACGGCCGGACGCCCGACCGGCCCGGACCCCTGAGCTACGCCGACTCGCTGTCGGACACGCTGGCCCACCTGGACGCGCTCGGGATCGGCCCGGCGCACGTCGTGGGGTTCAGCGACGGCGCGATCCTGGGTCTGCTCCTGGCCCGTGACCACCCCGAGCGGGTGCGTTCCCTGGTGGCGATCAGCGCCAACCTCCACCCCGGCCCCGAGGTGTGGGCCGCGGACGACCCGCGCACCGACGACGCCATGGAGGACGCGGGCCGGCTGCTGCGCCTCGAGCACGAGGCGCTCTCACCCGAGCCGCCGGGACACGCCGACGACCTGCTGGCCCGGCTCTCGACGATGTGGAGGTCCGAGCCTCAGATCGGGCCCACCTCCCTCGCCGATGTCGGGGTGCCCACCCTGGTCATGGCCGCTGATCGCGACACCATCGCGCTGGACCACACCCGTCTCGTCGCGGACAGCGTGCCGGGCGCCCAGCTGTGCGTCGTGCCGGGCGCGACCCACATGCTCGTCCGTGAACGCCCTCGGCTGGTCGGGCTGGTCGTCGCCGAGTTCCTCGCGGAGGTCTCGGCGCGCTGACCGGCCTCGCCCCGCGGGTGCCCGTCTCGGGTGTAACACGCTGTCCACCGTTGTAGGGCCGCGCTACAGCGTGGCCGTAGTCCGGTGGACGGCGTGTTACATGTCCGGGTCGGGGCCGTGCGCACGACGACGCCCCCGGGACCTGGTGGTCCCGGGGGCGTCGGTGTCGCGCGGAGGGAGGGGTCAGCTGTCGGCGGCCGGCGGCTCGGTCGAGGGGTCACCGTCCGCGGCGGCGGCGAGCTGGGGCACGTAGCGCTCCAGCACGTAGGGGATGCTCAACGGGGTCACGAAGCCCAGCGCGGTGTAGTAGTCGCCGTCCTCGTCGGTGAAGTCGAGGTAGCGCCCCTCCTGGTACGCCGTGGTCTGCTCGAACAGCGACGAGACCTGCTGGTCGGCCTCCCGGTCGTAGAACACCACCAGGCCGGTCGTGTCGAGGTCCGAGGTCCGTTCGGCGCTCACCGAGAGCCCGAACTCGGGGCTGTCGGACTCGGTGACCAGCGGGTCGATGTCGAAGCCGAGCTCGGTGAGCAGGATGACGCGGGGGTCGGTGGTGCCGTAGATGAACAGGCCTTCGAAGGAGCTGACGATCGCCGCGGTCTGGCCTGCGAAGCCGGGGTTGTCCTCCGCCGCCTGGGCGATCTGGCCCTCGACGTCGCTGATGACGGCCTCCATGTCGTCGGTGCGTCCGACGGCCTGCGCGATCACGCGGGAGGAGTCCTGCCACGGCATCCCGTAGTCGGGGAAGTCGCCGCTCTGGGCGACGACCGGCGCGAGCTTGGACAGGGTGTCGTAGTCCTGCTGGGTGAGGCCCGTGTACTGGGCCACGATCAGGTCCGGGGCCAGGGCGGCGATCTTCTCGACCTGGACGCCGTTGGTGTCGCGCAGCAGCTCGGGCACGTCGGCGTCGCCGAGGGCGTCGCGGGCCCAGGGGTAGATGCCCTGCTCCTCCTCGTCGCCGTACCAGTAGGTCACGGCCAGCGGGACGATGCCGAGCGCCAGGAGCGCGTCCTGGTCGGTCAGGCCGACGCAGACCACCCGCTGGGGGGCCGACTCGACCGTGGTGTCGCCGTACTTGTGGCTGATCGTCACCGGGAAGGCGCCGGGGTCGGCCGAGGCGCCGCCGGAGGCGGAGCCGGCCCCGGTGCCGGCCTGCTCGGAGTCCGAGCCGCAGGCCGCGAGGATCGGGGCCAGCGCGAGGGCCGAGGTGCCGGCCAGGAGGAAGGAGCGGCGGGAGGGGTTCATCGTCGTTCTCTCTGTGTGGGGTGGAGCTGGACGTGACGTGACCGCGGATCCGGGGTGGATCCGGTGCGGGTGCGTCAGGAGGGGAACTCGGTGGGAGCCTCGCCGGCGGCAGCCTGCTCGAGCAGCGGGGTCAGCCGGTTGAGGGTGTACTGCAGGCTCAGCGGGGTGAGGAAGTACAGGGCGCCGGCCAGGGTCTCGTCGGTGTAGACCGACCGCCCCCCCTCGACCGCGCCGAGCCGGGAGACGGTCGAGAAGTCCTGCAGCTCGTCGAACATGCTCTGGTCCTCGGTGGCGAAGACGATGACGTCGGCGTCGATCAGGTCGACGTTCTCGGCTGAGATCAGGGCCTGGGTGCCGGGGCCGGAGTCGTACTCCTCCAGGCCCGGGGTCATGGTGAAGCCGAGGTCGGAGAGGAAGTCGGTGCCGATCCCGGCCGGGTAGACGTAGAGCTGGCCGTCGGACGGTCCGCCCTGGGAGAAGGTGGCGGTCAGGTCCGCCCACTCGGGGTGCTCGGCAGCGACGTCGGCGTAGGCCTGCTCGGTGCGGTCGACCAGCTCCTCCCCGTCGTCCTCCCGACCCAGCGCACGGGCGACCTGGAGGGTCTGGTCCTGCCAGGAGGAGAAGTAGTCGGTGGCGCCCTCGACGCTGGTCACGGTGGGGGCGATGTCGGACAGGAGGTCGTAGTCCTCCTGGGTCATCCCGGCGTTGGTGCCGATGATCAGGTCGGGCTGCAGCGCGGCGACCTTCTCGTACTGGATGCCGTTGGTGGTCGTCAGCACCTCCGGCTCGGCGTCACCGAGCAGGTCGGTCGCCCACGGCCAGGTGGCGCTGGGCTGCTCGCCGTACCACTCGGTGACCCCGACGGGCACGACTCCCAGCTGCAGCAGGATGTCCTGCTCGGTCAGCCCGACGCTGACCACGCGGGTGGGCTCCTCCTCGACGGTGGTGGAGCCGTAGCGGTGCTCGACGGTGACGGGGAAGGACCCCTCGCCCGCGACCACCCGGTCATCCGCGGCCACCTGCTGCTCGTCGCCCGCTCCGCCGCTGGTCCCGCTCCCACCGCCGTCCTCGGAGCCGCAGCCGGTGAGGGCCAGCGCGGCCAGTGCGCCGGCCAGGACGAGTCGAGCGGTACGACGCACGGTGCCTCCTTGTTAGGTGAGGCTAACCATATCGGGCCCGTTCTCGGGCATGCCACCGCGTCCGCGTCACGGGTCGGTCGCGGTCCGGCAGCGGCCGGGTCGGCGTACGCCGTGGGGTCAGACGACGCGGTGCAACCAGCCGAACGTGTCGTCCTCCAGACCGAGCTGGATGCCGACGAGCTGCTCGCGCAGCCGCATCGCGGTGCTGCCCGTGGCCGGGTCGGTCGCGGTGGGGCTCGGCAAGGAACCGCCGGCCCAGCGCAGCTCGCCGACGGGCGTGATCACCGCCGCGGTGCCGCAGGCGAAGATCTCGGTGATGTCGCCGGACGTCACGCCGTCGCGCCACTCATCGATCGAGAAGCGGCGCTCCTCGACCTGGTGCCCCTGCTTGCCGGCCAGCTCGATGATGGAGTCCCGGGTGATGCCCTCCAGGATCGTGCCGGTCGCGGGGGTGGTGATCCGCCCGTCGCGGTGCACGAAGTAGAGGTTCATCCCGCCGAGCTCCTCGACGTAGCGTCCCTCGGCGCCGTCGAGGAAGACGACCTGGTCGCAGCCCTGGCCGGTCGCCTCCTGCTGGGCCACCAGGGAGGCGGCGTAGTTGCCGCCGGTCTTGGCCGCTCCCATCCCGCCGCGGCCGGCGCGGGTGTACTCCTCGCTGAGCCACAGCGAGACCGGCTTGACCCCACCGGGGAAGTAGGAGCCGGCCGGACTGGCGATGACCATGAAGGTGACGTGCTGGGAGGGGCGCACCCCGAGGAAGGCCTCGGAGGCGAACATGAACGGGCGCAGGTAGAGGCTCTTCTCCCCGGCCCCGTCCTGGGCCGGCACCCAGCGGGCGTCGACCTCGACAAGAGCGTCGACGCAGGCCACGAAGTCCTCGGCCGGCAGCACCGGCAGCGCGAGCCGCCCCGAGGAGCGCACCATGCGGGCGGCGTTCTCCTCGGGCCGGAAGGTGTGGATCGAGCCGTCGGGGTGACGGTAGGCCTTCATCCCCTCGAAGATCTCCTGGGCGTAGTGCAGGACGGCGGTGGCGGGGTCCAGCGTCAGCGGCCCGTACGGCGTGATCCGGGGGTCGTGCCAGCCGCGGTCGGGGGTCCACTCGACCGTGAGCATGTGGTCGGTGAAGTGGGTGCCGAACCCGGGGTCGGCCAGGATCTCGGCGAGCCGCTCGTCGCTGACGGGGCGCTCGCTGCGGGTGACGCTGATCTCCATGCTGCTCACGGTAGGCACTCTCCTCGGTCGCGCGGGCTCAGGTCAGGCGGGCGGCGACGGCGTCGCCGATGTCGGTGGTGGTGCGGGGCCGCCCGGGGTCGCGCTCGGCGAGGTCGGCCACGATCGCGGCCTCGACTGCGGCGGCCGCGTCGGGGTGGCCCAGGTGGTCGAGCATCAGGGCGACCGACCCGATCGCGGCGGTGGGGTCGGCGGTGCCCTGCCCGGCGATGTCGGGTGCCGAGCCGTGCACCGGCTCGAACATGCTCGGCGTGGTGCGGTCGGGGTTGATGTTGCCGGAGGCGGCCAGCCCGATGCCGCCGGTGACGGCGGCGGCGAGGTCGGTGACGATGTCGCCGAACAGGTTGTCGGTCACGACGACGTCGAAGCGGCCGGGGTCGGTCGCGAGGTGGATCATCGCGGCGTCGACGTGCATGTAGTCGACGGTGACCTCCGGGTGCTCGGCCGCGACCTCCTGGGTCAGCCGCCACCAGATCGCCCCGGCGTGGACGAGCACGTTGGTCTTGTGGACCAGGGTCAGGTGCTTGCGAGGTCGCCGCTCGGCACGGGCGAAGGCGTCGCGCACGACCCTCTCCACGCCGTACGCGGTGTTGACCGAGACCTCGGTGGCGATCTCGGCCGGGGTGCCGACCCGCAGGGCGCCGCCGTTGCCCGTGTAGGGCCCCTCGGTGCCCTCGCGGACCACCACGAGGTCGATGTCGCCGGGGTTGGCCAGCGGTGAGCCGACCCCGGGGAAGGTCCGCGACGGCCTCAGGTTGACGTGGTGGTCGAGCTCGAACCGGATCCGCAGGAGCAGGCCCCGCTCGAGCTCCCCCGGGGGCAGCCGCGGGTCGCCCGGCCGGCCGCCGATCGCACCGAGCAGGATCGCGTCGTGCCCCCGGATCTCGGTGAGCACGCTGTCGGGCAGGACCTCGCCGGTGCGCAGGTAGCGGTCGGCGCCGAGGTCGTAGGGGGTCTGCTCGAAGGAGACGCCGGTGGGCGTCACCGCCTCGAGCACCTTGACCGCCTCGGCGGTCACCTCGGGGCCGATGCCGTCGCCGGGGATGACCGCGAGCCGGTACGTCGTCATGGGCGGAGGCTAGTCGGGCCCTCAGTTGTCGTCGGGGCGCTCCCCCATGTCGGCGGCCGCCGCGTGGGAGGTCTCGGTGTGCTCGGGGCGGTGCTTGGCGGGTCCCCACTCGGGGTGCGTGTCGTGCATGGTCGTCCTCCTGGTCGTGGTGGTGCGCTGGTCCCCGGACGGTCACGTCCGGAGATGCCGCCACGGGGGGACGGGCGCACCATGGGTCGCACGGGCGGGGAGCCGAAGGCGGGCGGGTCGCGCCTGCGTGCCGTCGGCCGACCAGCCGCGGCGGCATCACCGGGAGTGGTCGGACCGGGGTGGTCCGATGGTGAGGCCCGCGCAACGCCGAACACCGCGACGAGGGGGCCTCACTGGCAGCTACTGCTGCTGGGCCTCGTCGCGGCGATCGATGAGTACGAGCACGCTCCGCATGGTGCCGAGACGGTACGACGCCCGTCCGGGCCCGCGCCAGGGTGCACCTCCAGCTGTTCACATGATGGGACGACCATCCCGCGATCCGGGACGCACCGGTTGGGTGCGGGGATGAGCGCGCCCCCCGACCTCCCGGCCGTCGTCGACCGCGCCTTCGCGGTCTCGCGACGCGCCGGCAACGTCTCGTTCTGCCGCAACGAGACCGGCCGGCTGCTCGCCACCCTCGCAGCCACCCGCGTCGGCACGATGGCCGAGTTCGGCACCGGCTGCGGAGTGGGGACGGCCTGGCTGCGCTCGGGGGTCCGCGACCCCGACACCAGGATCCTCACCGCCGAGCGGGACGCCGACCTGGCGCGTGCGGCCTCGGCGACCTTCGACGGGGACGACCAGGTGGAGGTCGTGGCCGCGGACTGGTCGACCCTGCGCGACCGTGGCCCCTACTCGCTGCTGTTCCTCGATGCCGACCAGGCCGGCGGCCCGGGACCGGTCGACCACGTCGACGTCGACACCGTCGCCGACCTCGTCGAGGCCGGCGGGATCGTCGTCCTCGACGACCTCACCCCGTGCGAGCAGTGGCCGCCGCTGGTCCGCGGTCGGGTCGACACCACCCGTGAGCGGTGGCTCACCGACGACCGGTTCACCACCGTCGAGGTCATGGTGGCCAGCGACGCCTCCACCCTCATCGCCACCCGCAGATGACCAACGTCGAGTCGGCGCGTCATACGCGCCGGGTCGACAGGATCACGCGCCGGGTCGACGGCGCGGCGGGGGCAGCTCGACCAGGAAGAACGGCAGCTGGGCCTGGGCGAGGGGGCCGATGGCCAGGGCGAACAGCACCGTCCCGGCCCCGAGCGCCCCACCGAGGACCAGCCCCAAGACGACCACGGCCACCTCGAGACCGGTGCGGACCAGCCGCAGCGACAGGCCGGTACGCCGGTGCAGCCCGGTCATCAGCCCGTCGCGGGGCCCGCGGCCCAGCTGCGCCCCGATGTACATCGCGGTCGCCGCGCCACACAGCACGACTCCCCCGACCATGAGGGCGACGTCGGCCGCGAGCGCGTCCGGGTGGTCGAGCACCGCGAGGGTCGCGTCGGTCGCGACCCCGACGAGCACCGCGTTGGCGATCGTGCCCAGGCCGGGCTGCTCCCGCAGCGGCACCCACACGACCAGCACCAGGAAGCTGGTCAGGATCACGGCCTGGCCGAGGGTCAGCGGCACGTAGCGGATCAGACCCGAGTGCAGCACGTCCCACGGCGCGAGGCCCAGCCCGCCGCGGACCATCATCGCCAGGGACACGCCGTACAGCCCGAGGCCGACGAGGAGCTGCACCAGGCGCCGGGGCAGCCGCCCCGCCCTCAGCTGGGCGAGGGGCCCGAGGTCGAGCAGAGCCGGGGTCGGCCGGGGCGCGGCAGAGGGCTCGGACACCTCCTCATCGTGGTGTCCGAGCCCTCCGGCCGGGAAATCAGCGGCGCGCGGCGTCGCCCGCCTGGGCCCGCGGCGCCGGGGTGCGGGTGGCCTGGCGGCTGCCGTCGGGGTAGATCCCCTTCCCGGTGGCCGTCAGCACGTACGTCGCGTGCGCCGCGGCGTCCCCCAGCTCGTTGAGGGCCTTGCCGCTGAGGTTGTTGATGTCGTCGCACGCCTGGTGGTAGCAGGAGTCGTAGGCCTCGTCGGCGGTGCCGCCGTAGGTGGCGGCCTCCTCGGCGGTCTTGATGCCCTCGGCCCCGCTGAACAGGCCGCCGGCGGGGATCCCCTGGGCGATGAACGGGCCGTAGTCGGACCGGCCGTCGAAGGCGGTGGGTGCGGAGGCGAGCCCCTTGACCTTGAAGTAGCGGGTGAAGATCTGCTCGATCCCGGCCGAGCCGACCGGCCCGGCGGTCGAGTCCGACCCGTCGCCGTCGTAGACGAAGCGGACGTAGTTGGGCGAGCCCAGCATGTCGAAGTTGAGGTTGGCGTAGATCTTGTCCTGCTGGGCGGGGCGCAGGCTCGCGACGTAGGCCTCCGAGCCGAGCAGGCCGGCCTCCTCGGCCCCGAAGAAGATGAAGCGGACCGGTCGGTTGAGCTTGCTCGTCAGCTTCTTGGCCGCCATCTGCTGGGCGATCTCGAGCAGGGTCGAGGTGCCCGAGCCGTTGTCGTTGATGCCGGGGCCTGCGTCGACGCTGTCGAGGTGGGCGCCGACGACGACGACCTGACCGGGCCGCTTTGTCTTGCCGGGGACGTCGACGATGACGTTCTCGGTCTCGGCGGCCGGGTCGCCGTCGGTCGAGGTGAAGACGTTGACCTCGGTGGCCTCGTCGGCCAGCGCCTGCCCGTCCTCGAAGGACGTGCCGACGACCGGGATGTCGACGGGTGCGCCGAGCGTGCCCTGGAGCAGCTCCTGGCGGCCCTCCTGCCCCTCGTTGAAGATCACGACGGCGTCGTAGCCGGCCTCCTCGGCGTTGGTGACCTTGGTGGAGAAGTCGCAGGTGCCGCGCTGGATCAGCGCGACAGCGTCGTCCGCAGGAGCGGCGGGGAAGTCGGAGGCCTCGCACCCCGACGTGCTGCTGGGCTCGGCGGTCGGCGGCAGCACGAGGTCGATCGGGACCAGCTCGCCGGTGACGTCGCCGGAGCCGGAGTACTCCATGACCGCGGTCTCGACCTCGCGCTCGGTCGGCGCGGTCTGGGTCAGCGTCGCGGGCTCGAGCTCGGTGAAGGAGGGGAAGGTGAAGGGCTGCCGGGTGACCCGGTAGCCCGAGGCACGCATCGTGGCGGCGACGTAGTCGGCCGAGGCGTCGAAGCCGGGCTGGCCCGAGGCGCGGTTGCCGTCGTTGGCGTTGGCGATGGACTGCAGCCTGCGCTCGTGCTGGAGGATCCCGCGCACCGTGACCGCCTTGGTCAGCACGTCGCTGCCGAGCGACACCCCGGCCTTGGGCTTGGGGGCGGGACCGGTGGGCGCGGCGACCGCGGGACCGGTGGTGGCGGCCAGGCTCAGGGAGCCGGCGAGGGTGAGGCACGCCAGGGCGGCGACGGGCTTGCGCATGGGGGACCTCCGAGGTCGGGCGCGGGACGTGGGCGGAAACCTAGGCCCTCGGCGGGGCCGCGTCCAGGGGACGCGCCGACACCCCCGGGGGTCTGTCCATCCGGGTCTTGACCCGGGTCGCGCCCCGGCGCGTCATCCGTTTCCGGTGGCCGCGGCCGCCAGCCGCTCCTGCCCCTCGGCGACCGCGGCCACGGCGTCGGCGTCGTCGACGCCGTGGCGGGCGGCGAGACCGGCCATGTCGGGGTAGGTCACCGACACGGTCCCGTCCGCGTCCTCGGAGACGAGGAACCGCAGCGGGAGGTCGAGCGCCATCGTCCGCTGCTGCTGCATCAACGGGGTGCCGGTCTCGGGGTCGCCGGCGAAGGTGACCGTGGTGGAGCGCAGCTGCGCCCCGACGGTGCGGGCGCCGGCGGCGTGGTCGACGGTCGCCGGGCTGCGCAGCCCCGCGTCCTCGAAGGCGGCCTGCAGGCGCTCGACCGTCTCGTCGAACCCGGTGTCGCTCTCGACGCTCGTCTCGTCCACGGCGTCCCCGGGGTCCTGGGCGTCGCGGACCGGGTCGGCGCCGGTGGCGGCGGACGCGATCGCCTCGGACCCGAACCGCACGGCGTCGAGCGAGCTGGCCCGGAGCCCGATGCCGGCCTGCTGGGCGATCCACTCCACGGAGTTGTAGCCGAGGTAGACCACCCCGTCCTCCTCCCACACCAGGTACTTCTGGGGCAGGTCGAGGCCGGCGGCCTGGGCCTGCTGCAGGATCGGGGTGGCCGCGTCGGCGCCGCTCCCGATGACGAGCACGGTGGGGTCGAGGTCGAGCCCCACCCCCTCGGCGGCGTCCGCGTGGTCGACGGTCGCCGTCACGGTGCCGATGTCGCCGATCGCGCCCTCGAGCCGGTCGACGGTGTCGGCGAAGTCCGCGTCGCTGACCAGCACGATCATCCCGGGGACCTCGGGCGGGTCGGGCTCACCGGTCGTGGCGCCGGCCTCGGTCTCCCCCGACCCCGAGGACCCGGACGGCTCGTCGGAGCCCCCGCTGCAGCCGGTCAGGAGCATGGCTCCGGCGACGAGGAGCGAGGTGGCGCGGGTGCGCAGGAGCACAGGACCTCCAGAGACGGTCGGGCATCGAGGACGGGCGGTCGGACGAGGTGCGTTCGGGGGGTCCGTACGGCGTCAGTGTGCCTGCTGTCCCCGTCGACCTCGACTACCCTCGGCCGCGTGAGACGTGTTGCGAGCAGCTCCCGGACCCGACCTGCTCGACAGGTGCGCCGGGCCCTCGTCGTGGCCCTGCTGTCCCTGGGGCTGGCTCCGGCCGTCCCGGTCCCGACCGCCGCGGCGGCCGGGCCCCCGCAGAGCCGGTGGGAGCGCGACGTGCAGGCCGTGATGGCCGGGTCCGGGGAGTTCCTGGCCCGGCGGGTCGAGCGGGGCGCCCCCGAGGGCAAGCGGCTGGCGGTCAACCTCGACATCGACAACACGATGCTGGCCACCGAGTACGACTCCGGCGCCCCGGTGCGGCCGGTGCTGCGGTTCGCACGACGGGCCCAGGCCAAGGGCGTCGCGGTGCTGGTCAACTCCGCCCGGCCCGAGTCGATGCGCCAGCGCACGCGAGACCAGCTGGCCGCGGCCGGGTACGACGTCAACCGGATCTGCCTCAACGACGGGGACAGCACCGTGGTCGAGGGCAAGCAGGCCTGTCGCCGTGCCTTCAATGCCGACGACTTCACCATCATCGCCAACGTCGGCAACCGCAGCACCGACTTCGAGCGCGGCCCCGGCGCGCGTCACTACGGACGCACCTACGACCTGCCGGACTACGGCGGGCGCCTGGGCTGACGTCCCGGGACGTCTCTCAGATCGGCTCCTCGGAGCCCGTGGCACTGACGGTCGGGTGCTGCGCGGCACGACATCTCTTGACGTCAAGATGCACGATGTCGATGGACTCCGGGGGATGAGTCACCGGCCGGCCGGTGATTCATCCGCTGGACGTGGCGAATCGGGGACGTCCGGTGCAGGGGTCATACGCCGGGTGGTGCGGGAGGTGCGCCCGG
>Ga0325400_1000517_pt1 | contig 28759 bp, 22 predicted proteins | sample PopdelMetagenome_2_FD_205662 | JGI IMG/M metagenome (GOLD analysis project Ga0325400, IMG submission 205662) | Populus deltoides microbial communities from Bellville, Georgia, United States - Xylem-PdKOR-R1 | ecosystem: Host-associated > Plants > Phyllosphere > Stem > Wood/Secondary xylem...
GTGCGGAGGTGCTCCTCCGTGGCCGGTGACGTCTGCATTGTCGGGCGCGGTGTCGGGCGCGGTGGCCTCGGACAGGACCAGGTCCATCGTGGCGAACCACCGACGGTGGTCAGCGCTGTGGTCGACGCGCAGCTGCTGCGTGCTGGTGCCGGCGGCCGCCGCGACCATGTGCGCGGCTCGGGCGCGCAGGGCGTCGACGTCAGCACTGGGACGCTCACGGCGGCCGCGGAAGCCGTCTGCGGCAGCGACCAGGACACGGCGGCCGGTCGGTGTGGGCTGCACCAGGGCGGCGACGGCGAACCCCATGCCGGCGTCCACCAGGCCGTCGTCGTCGGGGTCGTCGTCGGCGTAGGTGACTGCCCCGTCGACGTCTCCGAAGTAGTCCGGCAGCACGTCCGCCGGTGCGCGACCGGCCCAGGTCAGCACGCTCAGCGGCTCACCGCCGGGGCCGGTGGGCGTCAGCGTCGCCGCAGTCGTGCGGTGAGGGCTGTCGAGGTCGAGCTCGACCGGACGGGCCGGTGCCGCCGGCTCGTGGACGTCGACGACCAGGACGCCGTGAGCCGCAGACACGAAGGCGGTCACCTCGGTGCGGACGTCGGCCGAGCCGTAGGTGGTGATGGCGACGGCGTCGGCCATCTCCAGGCGACGCGCGTAGTGCTGCACCGGGGCGCCGCCCGGGTCGGGCGAGTACCGCACCAGCAGGGCGCCGAGCGGCTGGTACGACTGAGCCCACCCCTGGCCCTGCAGGTGACCGGCCAGCTCGTCGGCCCGGCGCCACCGCCGCTGCCGCACCGCCTCGCGCAGCGGCTCCAACCACGCCCGGCCCGGCTGCTCGGGGTCGCGTGGGAGGGGCAGAGGCCCTCCGGACCAGAAGGTGTCGAGGTTGAGCTCGATGCGCTCGGCGCCCACGAGCCCGTGCACGGCGGCGCCCAGGTGACCGTCGCCCAGCAGCAGCGCCTCGTAGAACGACGCTGCCGGTGCGCCCAGGGCCAGGGTGTGCTGAGACGGCTCGGTCACGACAGCTCCTCGGTGAGCCGCAGGGCAGCGGCCGGGACGGGTGCGGGCTCGGGGTCATCCGGGTGGCCGGCGCAGCGGGGTCCGGCACGTCCCCGGCAAGAGCGTGCCCGCGCTCCTGCGCCACCGTCAAAGCGCGAAAAGTTGTCGCGATCGGTGGGGGTGAAACACTGGAACAGCCACCGAGGAGCGACCTACCGTCGCTGTCACCTGGCCTCTTGAGCCCCCAGAGGCTGCGCAACGATCGCGCAGTTGTTGCTCAGATGTCCGACCCGCCAGGCGAGCAGATCGGAAGGTGTTCGATGAAGAGCAACTCGCGTCTCATGCGCCGCGTCATCGCGGCTGTCGGTGGTCTCGGGCTCGCCGTGTCCGTCTCGGCCTGCGGCAGCAGCGGCACGACCGCCGCTGCAGGTGGCGACGGTGAGGGCGGCGGCAAGCTGAACTACTGGACCCAGCAGGACCCCACCGACCCGGTCCTGCAGGCAGCCGTCGACTCCTTCAACGCGGCCGACGACGCCGACGTCGAGCTGCAGGCCTTCGCCAGCAACGGCTACAAGGACAAGGTCCGTGCCGCCATGGGCTCCTCGGAGATGCCGGGGATGTTCTTCAACTGGGGCGGCGGCAGCCTCGACGACTACACCAGCGCCGGCCTGCTGGTCGACCTCGGCGAGGCCGTGCAGGCCAACCCCGAGCTGGAGTCGTCCTTCCTGCCCTCGGTGCTGGAAATCGGCAAGGTCGACGGGACGCTGGTCGGTGTGCCGATGCGCGGCACGCAGCCGGTCTTCATCTTCTACAACAAGCAGGTCCTCGCCGACGCAGGCATCGAGCCGCCGGCGACGTACGCCGATCTCGAGGCGGCCGTGGCCACCCTCAGCGACCAGGGCGTGACGCCCTTCGCCGTGGCCGGCAACGCCGACTCCGGCTGGACCGAGCTGATGTGGGTCTCCTACCTCGTCGACCGCATCGGGGGGCCGGAGGTCTTCGAGCGCATCCGGTCCGGCGACGCCTCGGGATGGCAGGACCCCGCCGTCCTGCAGGCCGCCGAGGAGATCAGGTCGCTGGTGGACTCGGGCGCCTTCGGCACCAACTTCCAGTCCGTCAGCTACGGCTCGGGCGGGACCTCCACGCTGCTGTCCAGCGGGAAGGCCGCCATGCAGCTGATGGGCTCCTGGGAGTACGCCACCCAGGTCGCCGACTCCCCGGAGTTCGCTGCCGAGGGGCTGGGGTGGGTGCCGTTCCCGGCCTACGAGGGCGGGAAGGGCGACCCCGCCAACGTCGTCGGTAACCCGAGCAACTACATCTCCGTCACCACCTCGGCCGACAGGGCGACGGCCTTCGACTTCCTCGAGACGACCTACAGCGAGGAGTACGTCCAGGGCCTGGTCGACGCCGGCGAGGTGCCGGTGACGACCAACGCCGAGGAGCTCCTGGCCTCGGCGCCCAACCCGGACTACGCCCAGTTCCAGTACGACCTCGTCGCCGACGCGCCCGCCTTCACCCAGTCGTGGGACCAGGCCCTCGGTCTGGACATCGGCACCCCGCTGATCACCGAGATCCAGAAGCTCTTCAACGGCCAGTCCACCCCCGAGCAGTTCGTGAGCGCCGCCTCGGCGCTGCAGTGAGGCAGGAGCCGTCGTGGTGTCGCAGCTGACCGCACCGGCGAAGAGCGACGTCACCCCGCAGCAGCCACCTCGGACCCGCCGCCGGGTCGCCCCCTCCGTGGGGCGGCCCGGCGTGGTCTGGGCGGTGCCGGGGCTGGTCTTCTTCGCCCTGTTCGCCATCGTGCCCATGCTGGGGGTGGCCTACCTGTCCCTGACCGACTGGAACGGGCTGGGGTCCCCGCAGTTCATCGGCCTGGACAACTGGCGGCGTTTCGCCGACGACCCGCAGATCGTGCAGGCGGTCGTGCTGACCCTGGTCCTGCTGGCCGGCAACGTCGCGGTCCAGCTGCCCGTCAGTGTCCTGCTCGGCGTGTGGGCGGCCGGTCACCAGCGCAACCGCGCCGTCCTGTCGGCCATCTTCTTCCTGCCGCTGCTGCTGTCGACCGCCGCGACGGCGATCATGTGGCGTCAGCTGCTCGACCCCAACTTCGGCGTCCCCGCCCAGCTGGCGGGCGTCTTCGGTGGGGACGGCAACTTCGTCGGCACCTCCAGGGGCGCGATGATCGCGCTGGTCGTCGTCACCAGCTGGCAGTTCGTGCCGTTCCACAGCCTGCTCTTCCAAGGCGCCGCCCGGGCCATCCCGCACACGCTCTACCAGGCCGCGATGATCGACGGCGCAGGCCGGGTCCGCTCGTTCTTCAGCATCACCCTGCCGCAGCTGAAGAACACCCTGGTCACCTCGGGGACCCTCATGGTCGTCGGCGGGCTCACCGCCTTCGACGTCGTCCTGGTCCTCACCAACGGCGGGCCCGGTACCGACACCACCATCCTGCCGTTCCGCATGTACCGCGAGGCGTTCCAGACCTACGACTACGGGTACGGCAGCGCCATCGCCCTGCTGCTGCTCGTGGTGGCCACCGTCGTGTCGCTGCTGCTGACCAGGCTGAGCGGCTACGACAAGATGCAGAGCACCCAGGAAGGGGTGTGACACGGCCATGAGGACCAGGCCGAACTACGCCGCCGGAGCACTGACGGCACTGTGGCTGCTCGTCATCAGCGTCCCGCTCTCCGCGGTCGTCGTCACCGCCTTCAAGCCGCAGGCGGGGTACATCGAGGACGGGCCGTTGTCGCTGCCGTCCGCGCTGACCCTGGACAACGTCGTCACCGTCCTCAGCGGCGACTTCCCCCGATACGTGGCCAACACCCTGCTGGTCACGCTCATGACCGTGGCCGTCGTCGTCGCCCTGGCGGTACCGGTCGGGTACGCCGTCGTGCGGGGCCAGACGTGGCTGACCTCCGGCGTGTTCCGGTTGTTCCTGCTCGGGCTGGCCATCCCGTCGCAGGCGGTGGTGATCCCCCTGTTCCTGCTGATCAACCGGCTCGGCCTGTACGACTCGCTGTGGGCGGTCGCCCTGCCCACCGCGGCGTTCGCCCTGCCGGTGAGCGTGCTGGTGCTCAGCGGGGCGATGCGCGACATCTCCAACGAGCTCTACGAGGCGATGGCCCTCGACGGCGCGGGCCCCTCACGGGTGCTGATGACCTTGGTGGTCCCGCTGTCGAAGTCCGGCATCGCGACCATCGGGGTCTTCGCGGCCCTGCAGGCCTGGAACGGGTTCCTCTTCCCGCTCATCTTCACCCAGTCCACCTCCAGCAAGCTGGTCACGACCGGTCTGTACGACTACGTCGCCCAGTACGGCGCCAACGTCCCGGCGCTGATGGCCGCGGTGATGCTCTCGGCCGTCCCGATCCTGCTGGTCTACCTCTTCGCGCGCCGCGCGCTCGTCGCAGGGCTGATGGGCGTCGGCGGCAAGTAGCCGGACGCCCCAGCCCACCCTCTCCACGTGCACCTCCCGGAAGGCACTGAGCCGATGACCACCACCGTTGACCCCCGCTCCTCCCAGGCCGCTGACCCGCCCGTCCCGCCCCGCACGACGGGCGCGTGGCACGACACCGACCTGGCCCCGCGGGAGCGGGCCGCTGCCCTGCTGGCGGAGATGACCATCGCCGAGAAGCTCGCCCAGCTCGGCAGCTCGTGGCCCGGCGCGGACGCCGGTGCGGGCCAGGTCGCGCCGATCGCCGCTGTCGGCGGTACCGCACCGGCCTTCGCCGAGGCCATCACCGGTGGACTCGGGCAGATCACCCGCGCCTTCGGCACCGCACCGATCGACCCCGGGCAGGGCCGTGAGCTGCTACGGGACCTGCAGCGGCAGGTGGTGGGAGCCAACAGGTTCGGTGTGCCGGCCGTCGCGCACGAGGAGTGCCTGACCGGGGTGACCGCCTGGAGGGCGACGGTCTACCCCACGTCGCTGGCCTGGGCCGCCACCTGGAACCCCGGCCTGGTCCACCGGATGGCAGCCGCCATCGGCGCCGACCTGGCCGACCTCGGCATCCACCAGGGACTGTCGCCGGTGCTGGACGTCGTGCGCGACCACCGCTGGGGCCGGGTGGAGGAGACCATGGGAGAAGACCCCCACCTCGTCTCCGAGCTGGGCCTGGCCTACGTGCAGGGCCTGCAGTCCGCCGGCGTGGTGGCCACCCTGAAGCACTTCGCCGGGTACAGCGCCTCGCGCGGTGCCCGCAACCACGCCCCCGCCGCGATGGGCGCCCGGGAGCTGGCCGACGTCGTCCTGGTGCCCTTCGAGAAGGCCGTCGTCGCCGGCGGGGTCAGGTCGGTGATGAACTCCTACGCCGAGGTCGACGGCGTGCCCGCCGGCGCCGACCGGTGGCTGCTGACCGAGCTGCTGCGCGAGCAGTGGGGCTTCGAGGGCACCGTGGTCTCGGACTACTGGGCGGTGCCCTTCCTGGCGACCATGCACGCCGTCGCCGCTGACGCCCTCGACGCCGGGATGCAGGCGCTGACGGCCGGTATCGACGTGGAGCTGCCCCACACGATCGGCTTCGGTCCGGGGATGGCCGCCGCGCTCCACGACGGCCGGCTGAGCACCGAGGTGGTGGACACCGCCGTCCTGCGGGTGCTGACCCAGAAGGCCGAGCTCGGGCTGCTCGACGCGGACTGGCAGCCGGAGACCGACGGCTCTGCAGGGCCGCTGGACCTCGACAGCCCCCGCAACCGGGAGGTGGCGCGTGAGCTGGCCGAGCAGTCGGTCGTGCTGCTCGACAACGACGGTGCGCTGCCGCTGGGGTCGCCGGGCACCGTGGCGGTCATCGGTCCCTGCGCCCACGACGCCGGGTGCCTGTTCGGCTGCTACTCCTTCCCCAACCACGTGGTGGTCAACCACCCCGGTATCGCGTTGGGCGTCGAGGCGCCCACCGTGCTGGACGCGCTGCGAGCCGAGTTCCCCGGCGCCGGCTTCGAGCACGTCGCCGGCTGCTCGGTGATGGGTGCCGACCGCGCGGGCATCACCGCCGCCGCTCAGGCGGCCGCCCGGGCGGAGGTCACGGTGCTGGTGGTCGGTGATCGATCGGGCATGTTCGGTGCCGGGACATCCGGCGAGGGGTGCGACGTCAAGGACCTCCGCCTGCCGGGGGTGCAGGAGGAGCTCGTCGAGGCCGTCCTGGACGCCGCGGCGGCGACCGAGGACCGCCCGGCGCGCACGGTCGTGCTGGTGGTGGTCTCGGGCCGTCCGTACGCGATCGGCCGGCACGCCGAGCGAGCCGGCGCCAGCGTCCAGGTCTTCTTCCCGGGACAGGAGGGGGCCGCCGCGGTCGCCGGCGTGCTGTCCGGGCGGGTCAACCCCAGTGGTCACCTCCCGGTCCAGATCCCCGGGGAGGACGCCAGCAACCCCGCGACCTACCTCGCGCCGCCGTTGGCGCTGCGCACCGAGGGCGTCAGCGACATCGACCCCACCCCGGCGTTCGCCTTCGGGCACGGCGGGTCCTACACCACCTTCGACGTGCAGGCGCTGCACGCCGGCGCCGACGTGATCCCCACCGACGGCGACGTCGTCCTCGAGGCGGTCGTGGCCAACACCGGCGACCGCCACGGCGCGACCGTCGTGCAGCTCTACCTCGGCGACCCGCTCGCCTCGGTGACCCGACCGGTGCGCCAGCTGGTCGCCTTCCAGCGGGTGGATCTGGAGCCCGGTCAGCGGGTACGGGTGGCCTTCACCGTCTCGGCGGACCTGACCAGCTTCACCGGCCGCGACCTGCGCCGACGGGTGGAGCCCGGCGAGGCCGTCTTCACGGCGGCGCTGTCGGCCACCGACGAGGGGGCGAGCACCTCGGTGGAGCTCCTCGGCCCGCTGCGTCACGTCGACCACACCCGGGTCCTTCGTCCGGTCGTCGACGTGCTGCCCGACTAACGTCGCCGTGGTGATCGACAGCCGGTCGAGGGCGCGTTCAGCCGTGCCCACCCGTCGGCACGGCATCGTCACGGTGGTGGCCAAGGAGGCCGGCGTCTCGGTCTCGACGGTCTCCAAGGTCGTCAACCAGCGACCCGGTGTCGGCCCCGAGACCCGTGACCGCGTCGAGGGACTGCTGGCCACGCACGGCTTCCGACGGCCCGAGGACACCCGGCCGCAGCAGGTGTACGTCGTCTTCCGCGACCTCATCGGGCCCTACACGTTGGAGGTCGCCCGCGGCGTCGTCGACGCCGTCTCGGCGGCCGGCGTGGAGTGCGTCACCGGCACCACGAGCACCCGCCCTGTCGGTGCGTGGCTCGACGCAGCCGAGAGGTCCGGTGCCCTCGGCGTCATCCTCGTCATCTCCATGCTCACCGACGCCGACCAGCGGCGGGTGATGAGCGGCGGTGTCCCGGTGGTGCTGCTGGACCCCCTCAACGAGCCCGACAGCCGGATCCCCAGCGTCGGGGTGACCAACTGGCGTGGTGCGCGGGCCGCGGTGGAGCACCTGGTGTCGTTGGGGCACACCCGCATCGGGATGGTCGCCGGCCGGCCGAGCTCACCGGCCGGCGGGGCGCGGCTGCACGGCTACCGGTCGGCCTTGGCCGAGGCCGGCGTCGACGAGGACCCTGCCCTGGTGCGTGGGACCGACTTCGACTACACCGAGGGGATGCGGGCGGCGTGCTCGCTGCTGCGCCTGCAGCACCCGCCGACCGCCGTCTTCGCGGCCAGCGACTCCCAGGCGTTGGGTGTGCTCGAGGCCGCGAGGTTGGTCGGTGTCGCCGTCCCCCGTGAGCTGTCGGTCATCTCCTTCGACGACACCGCGGTGGCCGCGACCGCTTCGCCACCCCTGACGGCGGTCCGGCAGCCCTTCGAGGAGCTGGGCCGGGTCGCCACCCGCACGCTGCTGGACGTCGCGGCCGGGCGCGAGCCCGTGCTGACGCGGATGGAGCTGGCGACCACCGTCACCCTTCGGGAGTCCACCGCCCCACCGCCGACCCCGGTCGCCGCACCGGGCGGCTGAGCCGCACAGCATCGGAGACGCGGCTCGCGGACCGGCAGCTCCCGCAGCGTGCCAGGACCCCGACGCCACGACGTGCACCGTCTGTCCCGCTCACGCCACGGTCAGCAGCACCCGGCTTCGTGAGCCGGCGTCGACGAGGTCATGGGCGTCAGCGATGTCCTCGAGCGGCAGAGGCTCGACGACAGGGACGCTCAGGGCGGAGGCTGCGGCCGCCGCGGTGAGGTCGGTGACGGCCTGTCGGCGGGCGGGGGCGGGGAAGTCGTCGCTGCCGAGCAGTCGCAGGGTGAGGTTGTCGAAGAGCATCGGCCAGAAGGGGATGGCGGTGCGGGCCTGCGCGGTGGCGTAGGCGGCGATCACCCCGCCGGGGCGCAGAACAGCGGCGTCGAGGTCGACGTTGTCGGACAGGGAGACCTCCACGACCCGGTCGACGCCCTCGGGCGCGAGGGCGCTGATGCGGGCCCGGGGGTCGTCGTCGAGGGCGACGACCGGGCCGTCGTGGCGGTCGGCGGCTGCGGCGAGGTCGGCGGTGCGGCGCACCGTGGTGATGACCCGGGCCGCGCCGCCCCAGCGGGCGAGCTGGGCGGCGAGGCTGCCGACCCCGCCGAGGGCACCGTGGACGAGCACCGTGGTCCCGGTGACCGGGCCGTCGGCGAAGACGGTCCGGTGGGCGGTGATGCCGGGGATGCCCAGGCAGGCGCCGAGCTCGTCGCTGACGGAGTCGGGCAGGTCGACGGCCAGGTCGGCGGGGACGACGGTGTGCTCGGCGGCGGTGCCGAAGGGCCGGTAGGACTGCGCGCCCCAGACCCACACCCGCCGGCCCAGGCGGGCGGGGTCGACGCCGTCCCCGACGGCGTCGACGACGCCCGCGCCGTCGCTGTGCGGGACCACGCGCGGGTAGGGCATCGCGGCGTCGAAGTAGCCGCCGCGCTTCTTGGTGTCGCCGGGGCTGATCGCCGACAGGTGCACCCGCACCCGGACCTCGCCGGGACCGGGCTCGGGCGTGGGCAGGGTGCCGATCTGCAGCACCTCGGCCGCGGGTCCTCGTCGGTCGTACCAGGCAGCGCGCACGGGGCACGTCCTTCCGTCGGGCACCTGGCCCGCCGTGGCGGGTCCGGGTGCTGTGGGTGGTGCGATGGGCGGTCGCCGGCGGGCCGACGACCGGACGTGCTCAGCCGGTGCCGGTGGTCTGCGCGGGAGGCACCTGGTCGTAGCGGTGGTAGGTCGCGGCCATCGCCCCGTCGGGGTCGAGCCGGGCCAGGAGGGCGTCGGCGATGGTCGTCAGCTGGCTGATCTGCTCGGGCGTCAGGGCGTCGACCACCTGGCGGCGGACGTGGACGACGTGGCCGGGCGCGGCGGCCTCGAGCTGGGCGACGCCCTGCTCGGTCAGCCGCGCGTCGGTCGAGCGGCGGTCTCCGGGGCGTGGCGTGCGGGTCACCAGGCCCCGGTCCTCCAGCCGGCGGGCCACGTGCGACAGCCGGGGCAGCGTGGAGTTGGTCTGCGCCGCGAGCTCGCTCATCCGCAACGTGTGCTCGGGGGCCTCGGACAGCATCGCCAGGACGAAGTACTCGAACAGGGTGACCCCGCCCTCGCGGCGCAGCTGGCCGTCGAGGTCGGCGGGCAGCAGCTCCAGCAGCGAGACCACCCGGACCCATGCCGCCAGCTGGGGCCGGTCGAGCCAGGGGACGTCGTCCATGCGCCGATCGTGGCACAGCGATGGTTGTTGCATCAACTGTTGGGTGCTAGCGTCCTCGAACAGTTGATCCGACAACCATCAGGAGCAGTCATGTCGCACGTCAGCATCATCGGTACCGGCGCCATGGGGCAGGCCATCGCGACCGCCCTGACGCGCGGCGGCGCCACCGTCGACCTGCTCGGCCGCCAGGACACCGCCGCCCTCGCCGGCGACGTCGTGGTCCTGGCGGTCCCGCACGCCGCCCTGGCCGACGTCGTCGCCGCCCGCGGGGCCGAGCTCGCCGGCAAGGTCGTCGTCGACATCACCAACCCCGTCGACTTCGCCACCTTCGACGGCCTCGTGGTGCCCGCCGACTCCTCGGCCACCGCCGAGCTCGCCGGGTCGCTGCCGGACTCCACGGTCGTCAAGGCCTTCAACACCACCTTCGCCGCCACCCTGGCCACCGGCACCGTCGGCGGTCAGACCACCACCGTCCTGGTCGCCGGGGACGACGCCGACGCCAAGGCCCAGGTCGCCGACCTGGTCACCGCCGCCGGCCTGCGGGCGGTCGACGCCGGCTCCCTGCGCCGCGCCCGCGAGCTCGAGGCCCTGGGCTTCCTGCAGATCACCCTCGCCGCCGGCGAGAAGGTCAGCTGGACTGGCGGTTTCGCCGTCCTCGACTGACCGACCCGTACGGCTGCCCACCCGCGGGACCACGCGGGTGGGCCGCCGCCGGGACCACCCCCTCGACACCAGGAGTCAGCCCCCATGGACCGCGCCCCCCGCGCCACCAGCGTCCCCGGCACCGACGAGCCCGTGCTCGCCCGGTATGGGACCGACGACCCGGACGCGCCGCTGGTGGTGCTGCTGCACGGCCGTGGCAGCGACGAGCAGGACGTCGTCGGGCTCGCGCCCTACCTGCCGGACGGGGCCTCCTACGTCGCGGTGCGCGCCCCGATCGCCGAGGGTCACGGCTACGCCTGGTTCGCCAACAAGGGCATCGGGCGCCCGGTGGCCACCTCCCTGGCCGCGACGACGTCGTGGTTCACGCGGTGGCTCGACGGCGAGGCCCCCGCCGGTCGACCGGTGCTGCTGGTCGGCTACAGCGGCGGGGCGACCTTCGCCGGTGGGCTCGTGCTGCACGACCCGACCCGCTACGCAGGTCTGGCCACCCTCTGCGCGACGCTCCCCGTCGACGCCGGGCTACCGCTGACGCCCGGACGCCTGCAGGGCCTGCCCGTCATGGTGGTCCAGGGTCAGGACGACGCGGTCATCCCCCGAGAGCTGCAGCAGCAGACCTGGGAGTACCTGCACCAGGACTCCGGCGCCGCCCTGACCGCCCACCGGCGACCGGGCGGCCACGGCCTCACCGGAGCCGACGTGGCGTCCGTGGCCACCTGGCTCGCCACCGTGCTCGACACCGTGTCCGCCGCCGCGTCCACCACCGTGCCGGGTGCCGACCGGCCCGCGTGAGGCCGGGCCCGCCCGACCTGAACGACCGACCCTTCCTGCGCACCACCACAGACCGGAGACCGCCGTGCCCACCACCGCCGTGCTCGTGATCGACATGCAGAACGACACCGTCCACCCCGACGGCGCCTACGCCGCCACGGGCGCCGCCGCCCACGCGGCCGAGCAGGACGTCGTGGCCAACACCCTCGCCGTGCTCGAGGCCGCCCGCGCCTCGCACGTCCCGGTCCTCTACAGCCGGATCCTCGTGTACCCCGTGCCCGGCCTGTCCGGTGACAACGCGCCGATCTTCCGGATGCTGGCGCCCGACACCTTCAAGGCCGGCAGCTGGGGCGCCGCCGTGGTCGACGAGCTCACCCCCCGCGACGGCGAGATGGTGCTCGACCGCACCCGGATGAGCGTGTTCAACGGCACCGGCATCGACACCATGCTCCGCAACCTCGGCGTCTCCACGCTCGTGGTCGTCGGGGGCTGGACCAACATGGCCGTCGAGCACACCGTCCGCGACGCCGCCGACCACGGCTACGAGGTCACCGTCGTGGCCGACGCGACCTCCAGCCTCAGCCCCCAGTGGCAGGAGGCCGCCCTCGGCTACGCGCTGACCAACATCGCCACCATCACCGACACCGCCTCGGTCACCGGCACCCTGCGGGGCTGACCCCGACGACGGGACGCGACGAGAGCGGCGGGGCGACCGGGTGGTTGCCCCGCCGCATCCGTCGGTCCAGCCGCGGCCCCGGTCTGACGTGATCGGGGTCCCGGTGCGGAGGGAGGTGCCCCTCGGCCCTGGCGCGCTGGAACAAGAACGGCCGAGCTGCCGTCGGCGCTGCGCTTCCCCCGCACGTCATCGACCTCGTCAACACCGGTTACGTCGGCCGGCTGTGCGACGTGCCCGTCGAGGCGGCACCCGGTCAGGGGGCCTGCGGGGGCTGCCGCCCGTCCGCATCACCGTCGCCGAGTACGACGACCTGCGCCCGTCGGGAGAGCTGTTGCAGCGCCAGCTCCTAGGCGTCCCACGGGTACGTCAACCGCTCGACGACATCCCAGAAGGTGCTCGACTCCGTCGACATCCTCGTGCCCCGCGCCACCCGGACAGGCGACGGACCCCATCGAGACGTGCAACACCCTTGCGTCTAGCGCCAAGGGGGCGTTACAAAGACGGTGGCGCGGTGAGTGCCGGGCTCTGGTCGACGACGACGGAGAGACTTCCATGCAGACGCAGCTGATCATCGACAACGAGGCGCGGGACGCGCGCGCCGGACGGACCTTCGAGCGGCGCGACCCGCTCACTGGGGACGTCGTGAGCGAGGGTGCTGCCGCCGGCGTCGAGGACGCCGTCGACGCGGTGGAGTCGGCGTCGGCCGCCTTCGCCACCTGGTCGCTGAGCGGTCCCAGCGAGCGGCGCGCGGTGCTGCTCAGGGCGGCGGACATCATCGAGCGCCGTACGCCGGAGTTCGTCGAGACGATGATGGGCGAGGTCGGCGCGGCGCCGCTGTGGGCCGGCTTCAACGCCTTCCTGACCGCTCAGCTCTTCCGCGAGGCGGCGGGCCTGGTCACGCAGATCCAGGGCGAGACGCTGCCGACGGACAAGCCGGGCACCCTGTCCATGACCGTGCGTCAGCCGGCTGGCGTCGTGCTCAGCATGGCCCCGTGGAATGGCGCTGGGGTGCTGGCCGCCCGCGCCATCGCCTACCCCATCGCCTGCGGCAACACCGTGGTCTTCCGTGCCTCGGAGACGAGCCCCGGCACGCACGCGATCATCGCCTCGGTGCTGCACGAGGCCGGCCTGCCCGCCGGCGTGCTCAACTTCCTCACCAGCTCCGCGGAGGACTCCGACCGGGTCGTCGAGGCGATCATCGCCCACCCGGCCGTACGTCGTGTCAACTTCACCGGCTCGACCGGTGTCGGGCGCATCATCGCCGAGAAGGCCGCCCGTCACCTCAAGCCGGCGCTGCTCGAGCTCGGCGGCAAGGCGCCCTTCGTGGTGCTGGACGACGCCGACCTCGACGGCGCCGTCAACGCCGCCGTCTTCGGCTCGTTCCTCTACCAGGGCCAGATCTGCATGTCCACCGAGCGCTTCGTCGTCGACGACTCCGTGGCCGACGAGTTCGTGGCGAAGTTCGCGGAGCGGGCTCGAGCGCTCGTCGCCGGTAACCCCTCGCAGGAGCCGGCGACCGTCATCGGGCCGATGATCCGGCCGGAGTCCGGGGCGCGCATCAACGGCCTCATCGAGGACGCGGTGGGCAAGGGCGCCAAGGTCCTCGTCGGCGGTCCGGCCGACGGCGCGTCGATGCCGGCGACCATCGTCGACCACGTCCGCCCCGACATGACGATCTACGACCAGGAGACCTTCGGGCCCATCACCACCGTGGTGAGGGTCTCCGGTGTCGAGGAGGCCGTGCGCGTCGCCAACGACACGGAGTACGGGCTGGCGGCCGCGGTCTTCGGCAAGGACAGCACTCGGGCCCTGCAGGTCGCCCTGCGCATCCAGGCCGGGCACGTCCACGTCAACGGCGCCACGGTCCAGAACGAGGCCCAGGCCCCGTACGGCGGTACGAAGAACAGCGGCTACGGACGGTTCGACGGGCGCGCGGTCATCGACGAGTTCACCGAGCTCAAGTGGATCACCGTCGAGCAGTCCGACCAGCAGTACCCCTTCTGACGAACCCCCGAGAGGACAGGCGAGGTCCATGAGCACCACGGTCACCGCGGCGGTCGCCCGGCAGCCCCACGAGCCGCTCAGCATCGAGCAGCTCCAGCTCGACGAGCCCAGGACCAACGAGGTCCGGGTCCGCATGGTCGCCAGCGGCGTGTGCCACACCGACGCCATCGTCAGGGACCAGGTGTACCCGACGCCCCTGCCCGCGGTCCTGGGGCACGAGGGCGCCGGGGTCGTGGAGGCGGTGGGCTCGGGCGTCCTGAACCTGGCGCCGGGCGACCACGTGCTGCTGTCGGCGGCCTACTGCGGGCAGTGCGACCGCTGTCGCGCAGGCCAGATGGCGTACTGCGAGAACCTCTTCGCCGCTGACTTCGGCGGCCGTCGCGCCGACGGCAGCACGGCGCTGAGCAAGGACGGCGAGGTCGTCTCCTCGCACTTCTTCGGCCAGTCCTCCTTCGCCACCCGGGCCAACGTGGTCGAGGAGAGCGTCGTCAAGATCGACGCCGACATCCCGCTGGAGGTCGTCGCCCCCTTGGGCTGCGGCCTCCAGACCGGGGCGGGCGCTGTCCTCAACGAGCTCGAGCCCCACCTGGGCAGCACCCTGGTCGTCATCGGCACCGGCGCTGTCGGCGCCGGCGCGATCATGGCCGGTCGCGTCGCGGGCTGTGCGACGGTGATCGCCGTCGACGTCCACGACTCGCGGCTGAGGCTGGCGACGGAGATCGGCGCCACGCACACCGTCAACACCCGCGAGGCGTCCCTCACCGACGAGATCATGAAGATCACCGGCGGGCGGGGGGCGGACGCCGTCGTCGACACGACCGCCCGCCCCGAGCTCCTGCGGGCGGCCGCCGACGCGTTGGCCATCCGCGGGAAACTCGCGCTGGTCGGTGCGGCGAAGCCCGGCACGGAGGTGACCTTCGAGATCGGCCTGTCCCTCATCAAGGGGTGGACCTTTACCACCGTCGTCCAGGGCAGCTCGGTGCCGCAGGTCTTCATCCCGCGTCTCCTCGGGCTGTGGCGGCAGGGGCGGTTCCCCATCGACAAGCTGATCCGCACCTACCGGCTCGAGCAGATCAACGACGGCTTCGAGGACTCCGCGAGCGGGGCGACGATCAAGCCGGTCGTCGTCTTCTGACGCGACCGGTCGCCGGTGCGCCGGCGGCGCGGGACCACGGCGGGCAGGGGCACCTCGGTGCGCCTGCCCGCCGTTCGTGGTCTATGTGCCACATCAGCAGGACGTCCGACGTCGGACCGTTGCACGATGGCGCGGGAGTGCCTACTGTCGGGCCATGCACAACGACATCGCCGTCGTGGGCGGCGGGCCCGGTGGTCTCTTCTTCGCCACGCTCGTGGCGCGCACCGACCCCTCGGCGCGGGTCGTGGTCTACGAGCGCAACCAGCGCAGCGACGCGTTTGGCTTCGGGGTGGTCTTCTCCGACGCCACGCTGAGGGCCATCGACGAGGCCGACCCGGTGCTCCGTGACGCGCTCCGCGACCACGGCACCCACTGGGACCGCATCGACGTCGTCAGCGGAGGGGAGCGCCACAGCTTCGGCGGGAACGGGATGGCGGCCATCCACCGGCGCACCCTCCTGGCGCTGCTGCAGGACAACGCCGAGGCCGCCGGGGTCGACGTCCGCTACGGCACCGAGGCCCCGCCCCTGCCGTCGCTGCGGGCCACCCACGACCTCGTGGTCGGGGCTGACGGGACGAACTCGGCCGTACGCCGGCAGGTGGAGGCCGACCACGACCTCGGCCACTCCGTCGACGTGGCGTCAGCCAAGTTCATCTGGTTCGGCACCGAGCACCTCTTCGACCGGCTCACCTTCCTGCACCGCGCCTCCGAGCACGGCAACTTCGCCGTGCACGGCTACCCGATCAGCGACGGCCTGAGCACCTTCATCGTCGAGACCGACCCTCAGACCTGGCAGCGGGCCGGCCTGGCCCGCTTCGACGTCACCCAGCCGCCGGGCCCCTCGGACCTGGACAGCATGGAGTACCTCCGAGAGCTCTTCGCCGACGACATCCACGGCGCGCCCCTGGTGACGAACAACTCTCGCTGGGGCAACTTCCGCACCCGTCGCACCCGGCGCTGGGCGGTGGACGACGTCGCGCTGCTGGGCGACGCCGTCCACACCGCCCACTTCTCGGTCGGGTCCGGCACCAAGATGGCCATGGAGGACGCCGTCGTGCTCGCCCGCGAGGTGACCGCCGGCGACGACCTGGGCACCGCCCTGGCCGCCTACCAGGCGGCCCGCATGCCGGCGGTCGCCAAGATCCAGGACGCGGCCGTGCCCAGCCTGGCCTGGTGGGAGGACTTCGGCCGCTACCAGCGCGAGCTGGACCCGCTGACCTTCGCCTTCCACTTCTTCTCCCGCAGCATCGCCGTCGACAAGATGGCCGAGCGCGACCCGCGACTGGTCGACGACGTCCGTCGTGCCTGGGCCGGGGAGCACGGCCAGGACGCCCTCGACACCTCGCTGGACCTGCCCGGCGCTGCGTCGCGGGGGCGCCGGCTGCACCTCCAGCAGCGGGACGGCCAGCTCTGGCTCGCTGAGGCCGACAGGCCCCTGCTGCCGGTCCGCGCCGGCAGGGGCGCCTCGGCGGGCGACCCGGCGATCCCCTCGGCGGTCCTCGTGGAGGCGCCGTCGACCCACGACCGGCTGGGCCCGGCGCTGGAGCACCTGCCCTCGCACGGCGTGGCGCTCGTCGCCGGTGGTGACCGCCTCGCACGGACGCTGCTGTGCGAGGAGGCCCGCCTGCGCCGGGGCCTGACCGCGGTGCTGGTCGACGACCTCTCCGACGCCGCGGTCGAGACCGCGGTGCTGTCCCGGCGCGTCGACGCCGTGGCCGCCACGGCCGGGGTCGAGCTGTGACCGCGCTCTCCGACGGCGAGGCAACCGTCGACGCCGCGCCGGCGCGCGAGCACCAGCAGGCGGGGACGACCGACCTGCAGGCCCTCTTCGCGCCCCGGGGCGTCCTGGTCGTGGGGGCCTCGGCCGACCCCGACAAGCTCGGAGGAGCCATGGCGCGGGCGCTCTCCGCTGCACCGGTGCCCGTGGCGCTCGTCAACAGCCGCGGGGGGCCCGGGATGCACACCACCGCGGCCGAGGCCGCCGACCACGTACGCCGGGGCGGCGGCAGCCCCGACCTCGCCGTGGTGTGCGTGCCGGCCCCCGCGTGCGCCGACGTCGTCGAGGCGTGCGCCGAGCAGGGCGTCTCAGCCGTCCTGGTCTGCGCCGGCGGCTTCTCCGAGGCCGGGGGAGACGGTGTCGAGCACGAGCGCACGCTGCGGCAGGCCGTGGCCCGCACCGGCGTGCGGCTGCTGGGACCCAACACCTCGGGCTTCTTCGTCCCCGCCGCCGGGCTCCGGGCCAGCTTCGTGCCCGGCGCCGCGCACCTGCGGCCCGGCGGCGTGGCCGTCGTGGCCGCCAGCGGCGGGCTCAACCACGCCCTGGCCTTCGGCCTGGCCCGCCACGGCAGCGGCCTCAGCCTCGGGGTGGGGATCGGCAGCGGGCTGGACGTCACCGCGGTCGACGTCCTCGAGCACCTCGCCGCCGACCCGGGGACCCGTGCGGTCGCCCTGCACCTGGAGACCGTGCCCGACGGGCCGGCCCTGCTGGCGGCGGTCCGACGCACGACCCGGCGCCTGCCCGTCGTCGTGCTCGTGGTGGGCCGGCACGACGTCAGCGGCTTCGCCGCCTCGCACACCGGGGCGCTGGCCACCTCCTGGCGCACGACGCGCGCGCTCCTGCGGCAGGCCGGCGCGGTCGTCGTGGACCGCGAGGACGACCTCGTCACCGCCGCCGCCGTCCTCGCGCAGACCCGCAGCGCCGCCCGCCCGCGCCCGGGAGCCGCGCTCGTGACCGCCCAGGCCGGCCCGGGCCTGGTCGTCGCCGACGTGCTGCACGAGGCCGGGGTCCACGTCCCCGAGCTCGGCAGCACCACGCGGGCGACGCTCGGGGACCTCCTGCCGCCGCTGACCTACCAGCTCAACCCCGTCGACACCGGCCGCCCCGGACCTCGGCACGGCGAGGTGGTCGCCGCTGTCGCCGGTGACCCGGCGGTCGACGTCGTCGCCGTGTACGCCCTCACCGAACCCGTCGTCGACCTGCCGGCCGCGGTCGCCGCCGCCCGGGCCGCCTGCCCGGTCGTCCTCGGGCTCGACGGCCCGTCCGACGAGGTCGTCCCGGCGCTCGAGGCCGCCAGGTCGGCCGGTGTGCCGGCGGTCGTCGGGGCCCAGGCGCTCGCCCGTGCCACCGCCGCGGTGGCCGAGGACGCCGCGCTGCGATGGGCCACCACCCGGGGCGCCGAGACGTCGCGCGCGTCCGGTGCGCCCGGGTCCCCGGCGGGCGACGGCCCCGCCCCCGTGCCCACGGTCGCCCACGGGGCGTGGGACGAGGCGGCTGCCAAGGAGGTGCTCGACGCCCTGGGCGTCACCACACCACCACGACAGCTGTGCCACGACCGGTCGGCCGCCCACGCGGCCCTCGACGCGCTGGCCACCGGCGGCCGGGCGGTCGTGGTCAAGGTCAGCGACGCCACGATCGTCCACAAGAGCGACGTCGGCGGCGTCCACGTCGGCATCCGGGACCACGAGGCGCTCGACGTCGCGCTGGACGCCCTGGCGCCCCTCGGCCGGCAGCCCTGCCTCGTGGAGCAGATGGCGCCCGGCGGCACCGACCTCGTCGTCGGTGCCCGCCGGGACCCCGTCTTCGGTCCTGTCGTGCTCGTCGGGCTCGGTGGGACCGCCACCGAGGTGCTCGCGGACGTCGCGATCGCCGCGGTGCCCGCCACACGCGCCTGGCTCGAGGGGCTGCCCGAGGAGCTGCGCAGCGCGGCGCTGCTGCACGGCCACCGCGGCGCGGTCCCGGTCGACACCGCAGCGCTGGCCGTCGTGCTCGAACGCCTGGGCGACCTCCTGCTGGCCAACCCCGACCTCGCCGAGATCGAGATCAACCCGTTGAGGGCCACGGCCGCCGGTCTCGTCGCGCTCGACGCCGTCGTCCTCACGCAGCCGCACGCATCACCGCCCGACGAGCCGCGCACCCGGACCGGCACGAGGAGGAACGACACATGAGCCGCCACAGCCGCGACGGCGCCGTCGCGTGGCCCGACGACGTGGCCGAGCGCTACCGCCGGGCCGGGTACTGGCTCGGCCGCCCGCTCGGCGACCTCCTGTGGGAGGTCGCCGACCAGCGGCCGGAGCAGGTCGCCGTCGTCGACGGGCAGCGGCGCATCACGTACCGCGAGCTCACCGACCGCGCCGACGCCGCAGCCCTGCGGCTCGTCGAGCGGGGACTGAGGCCCGACGACCGCCTCCTGGTCCAGCTGCCCAACGGCTGGGAGTTCGTCGTCCTCACCCTCGCGTGCCTGCGCAGCGGGGTCATCCCCGTCATGGCCCTGCCGGCGCACCGTCGTCACGAGCTGACCCACCTGGCCGGGCTGTCGGAGGCCCGGGCGATCGCCGTGCCCCACCGCCTGCGCGACTTCGACCACGAGCGCCTGGCGCACGACCTCGTCCGGGAGCTCCCCGACCTCGACCACGTCCTGGCCCTCGGCGAGCCGGACGCGCTCGACCCGCGCAGCACCGACCTCGACGCGCTCCTGCGGCCGGCGGGCGACGACCGGCCGCACCCCCGGGCCGAGGTCGACCGTCTGCGCCCGGACCCCTCCGCCCCCGCGGTCCTCCTCATCTCCGGCGGCACGACCGGACTGCCCAAGCTGATCGTGCGCACGCACGACGACTACGCCTGCAACCTGCGCGCCACCGCCGCCGCCGCCGGGCTCGGTCCCGCCGACGTCTACCTCGGCACCCTGCCCGCCGGCCACAACTTCCCGCTGGCCTGCCCCGGAGTGCTGGGGACCCTGCTGCGGGGCGGGCGCGTCGTGATGCTGCCCAGCCCTGAACCGGTCAAGGCCTTCGCCGCCGTCGAGGCCGAGCGCGTCACCATCTCGGCGGCCGTGCCCGCCATCGCCCAGCGCTGGGTCGACCACCAGGCCGACCTCGTCCGTCGGGCGCAGGAGACCGGCGACGAGGCCGCCCGGGCCGCCGCGCGGCAGCTGCGGTCGCTGCGCGTGCTCCAGGTGGGCGGCTCGCGGCTCCCCGACGAGTACGCGACCCGGGTGCGGCCGGTGCTGGGAGCGACCCTCCAGCAGGTCTTCGGGATGGCGGAAGGGCTCATCAACGCCACCCGCCTGGACGACCCTGAGGACGTCGTCACCACGACCCAGGGCCGGCCCGTCCACGAGGCCGACGAGGTCAGGGTGGTCGGACCCACGGGGGCGGACGTGCCCGACGGGATACCCGGGGCCATCTACACCCGGGGCCCGTACACCCCCCGCGGCTACTACCGGGCCGCGGAGCACAACGCCCGCGCCTTCACCCCCGACGGCTGGTACGGCAGCGGCGACGTCGTGGTGCGCCGCGCGGACGGCAACCTCGTCGTGCACGGCCGCGACAAGGACATGATCAACCGCGGCGGGGAGAAGATCTCCGCCGAGGAGGTCGAGGACCTGCTCTACCGCATGGGCGGCGTGGACCTCGCGGCCGCCGTCTCCATGCCCGACCCGGTCCTGGGAGAACGGGTCTGCGTCTACGTGGTCCCCACGCCGGGACACCCCGCGCCGACCCTGGCGCGGGTCCGCGCCGCCTTCACGGACTTCGAGGTTGCCGCCTTCAAGCTGCCCGACCGCCTCGAGGTCGTCGGCGAGCTGCCCATGAGCAAGATCGGAAAGATCGACAAGCGCACCCTCCGGGCCGACGTGGCGGCACGCCTGGCCGCCCGGCCCACCGACACCACCGCCACCACCGGGAGCCGAGGATGACCGCCCACAACGTCACGCCGACCGACGACGAGCAGGAGGCGAACGAGGACCTCGTCGCCGGGGCCTCCGTCCCCCCGCCGCCGACCGACGACGAGCAGCAGCAGCTCGACGCGCTGTACGCCGACTTCGCCGCGGAGAACCTCACCCCCCTGTGGACGCAGCTGGGGGACCTGATGCCCCCCACCCCACGCCCGAAGGCGGTGCCCCACGTCTGGCGGTGGGGCACGCTGCTGCCGCTGGCCGAGCGGGCGGGCGACCTCGTCCCCGTCGGCCGCGGCGGCGAGCGGCGCGCCATCGCCCTGGCCAACCCCGGCCTGGGCGGCTCCGCCTACGCCACCCCGACCCTCTGGGCCGCGATCCAGTACCTCGGGGGGCACGAGGTCGCCCCGGAGCACCGTCACAGCCAGAACGCGTTCCGTTTCGTCGTCGAGGGCGAGGGGGTCTGGACCGTCGTGGACGGCGATCCCGTCCGCATGAGCCGGGGCGACTTCCTGCTCACCCCGGGCTGGCGCTTCCACGGCCACCACAACGAGACCGACCACCCTATGGCGTGGATCGACGGGCTCGACATCCCCCTGGTGCACTACACCGACACGTCGTTCTTCGAGTTCGGCGCCGACCGGGTCACCGACGAGTCGACCCCCGACCGCTCCCGCTCGGAGCGGTTGTGGTGCCACCCCGGCCTGCGCCCCTTGTCGCAGCTGCAGGACACGGTCTCCTCCCCGATCGGCGCCTACCGCTGGGAGCACACCGACGCCGCCCTGCGGGCCCAGCTGGAGCTGGAGGAGGCGGGCCACCCTGCCGCCGTCGAGCGCGGCCACGCGGCGGTCCGCTACACCAACCCCACCACCGGCGGCGACGTCATGCCCACGATCCGTGCGGAGTTCCACCGCCTCACGGCCGGCACCGCCACCCGCACCCGTCGCGAGGTCGGCTCCAGCGTCTTCCAGGTCTTCGAGGGGACCGGCACGGTCGTCCTCGACGGCACCGAGCACCGGGTGGCCAAGGGCGACCTGTTCGTCGTCCCCTCCTGGGCCCCCTTCCGGCTCGCCGCGGACGACGGTCTGGACCTGTTCCGCTTCAGCGACCACCCCGTCATGGAGAAGCTGTCACTCGCCCGCGTCCACGAGGAGGACCAGGGATGAGGCTCGTCACCCTGCGCACGCCCCACGGGACCGCCGTCGGCCGCCTCGAGGGCGCCGGGGTGCCCGAGGACGTCGTCGTCGAGGTCGCCGGCGTCCCCGACGTCGGCGCGCTGCTCGCCCAGGACGGCTGGCGGGCGACCGCCGCGGCCGCGGACGGACCGCGCCACCGCTACGGCGACCTCGACCTGGCACCGGTGGTGCCCCGCCCCGGGAAGGTGGTCTGCGTCGGCCTCAACTACCGCGCCCACATCCTCGAGATGGGCCGTGACCTGCCGGAGCACCCGACCCTCTTCGCCAAGTACACGTCCACCCTGACCGGGCCCCACGACGACCTCCCTGCGCCCCCGGAGGACGAGGCCCTCGACTGGGAGGGCGAGCTCGTCGTCGTCGTCGGACGGCGGTGCCGACGCGTCGAGGAGTCGGCGGCGGCCGACGTCATCGCCGGCTACGCCGTCGCCAACGACGTGTCCATGCGCACCTGGCAGTTCCGCACCAAGGAGTGGCTGGCCGGCAAGATCTGGGACGCCTCCACCCCGGTGGGTCCCGCGCTCGTCACCGGCGACGAGTGGCAGCCGGGTCCCCGGCTCAGGACGACCGTCAACGGCGAGCAGATGCAGGAGGCGCCGACCGACGACCTGCTCTTCGCGCCGGCTGCCCTGGTCGCCTACATCTCCACCATGGTCACCCTCGAACCCGGGGACCTGGTGCTCACCGGCACTCCCGGTGGGGTCGGGCGCGCCCGGACGCCGGCTCGCTACCTCGGCGAGGGCGACGTCGTCGAGGTGACGGTCGACGGGCTCGGCACCCTGCGCAACCGTGTCGTGGGCGACGACGCGCGGCCCCGGGTGGGCTGAGGTGGTCGCCCGCACCGACCGGGCCCGCCACCCCGAGGTCGTCGCCGACCTCGCGGCGGCGCGCCTGGGGGAGGCTGCGTTCCGTCGTGCGCTAGTGCGCCTGGACGACAGCGCCCTCGACGCCCCGACCTTCCTGCCCGGGTGGAGCCGGCGGCACCTCGTCGCCCACGTCGGCTACAACGCGAGGGCGTTGTCCCGCCTGGTGACGTGGGCCGACACCGGCGTCGAGCACCCGATGTACGCGACCCCCGACGCGCGGCTCGCCGAGATCGACCTGGGCGCCACCCTGCGCCCCCACGCCCTGCGCAGCCTCGCCGAGCACTCCGCCGTCGAGCTCGACGTCCGGTGGCGCGACCTGCCCGACGACCGCTGGCACGCCGAGGTGCGCACCGCCCAGGGCCGCCGGGTGCCCGTCGCGGAGACCCTGTGGATGCGGCAGCGGGAGGTGTGGCTGCACGCCGTCGACCTCGACGCGGGCCTGCGCGTGCGTGACCTGCCCGAGCAGTTCCTCGCGCGGCTGCTCGACGACGTCACGACGCTGTGGCAGCGCCGCGGCGACCTCGTCGGGGTGCGGCTCGAGCGCCACGACGGAGCGGGTACCTGGCAGTCGGGCAGCCCCGACGTCGTGGCCTGCGGGACGCTCGCCCAGCTCGTCCAGTGGGCCACGGGGCGCGGGGACACGGGTCTCCGATGGTCGGGCGGGGCGGCGCGCCCGGCGCCGCGGTGGCTCTGAGCACCGTCACCGCGCGGGAGACTCCCCGGGTGCTCGCCGCCCCCAGGTCCCTCATCCTCGACCTCTTCGGCGACTACCTGCGCTACGTCGACGGAGGGGTGCGCCTCACCCACCTCGTCGCGCTGATGGAGGACTTCGGCGTCGCCCCCGCCACCGTCCGCATGACCCTCACGCGCCTCAAGCGCGAGGGCTGGTTCGTCACCGAGCGCCTCGGGCGGGAGTCGGTGTACCGCTTGTCCGAGAAGATGACCGACGTCCTCGACGAGGGGCGCCACCGCATCTTCGCAGACCCGAGGCCGCCCTGGGACGGCCGGTGGACGATGGTCATCTACCAGCTGGCCGAGGCGCAGCGGCAGGAGCGCGACCAGCTGCGTCGGACGCTGGCTTGGGCCGGCTTCGGCCCCCTGACCACGTCGACGTGGCTGGCGCCGGGTGACCGGACCGGGTCGGTCGACCCGGTCACCAGGGCGGTGCCCGCCCAGCAGATCGACGTCTTCGTGTGCCTGTCGCGAGGTCTCGAGGAGGACAGGGCCCTGGCCGACCGCTGCTGGGACCTCGACGCGATCGCCGAGGAGTACGAGGTCTTCCTGGCCGGCTACCAGGACGCCGTCGGCCGGCCCGGGCCCACGGGTGCGGCGGCGCTGGCGGCCCGCACCCAGCTCGTGAGCACCTTCCGCCACTTCCCCTTCAAGGACCCCCGGCTGCCCGAGGAGCTGTGGCCCGCGCGGTGGCCGGGGGCACGGGCGCACGACGTCTTCTCGGCCCTCCACCGCGACTGGGGGTGGGCCGCCCGCGAGCACGTCGCCCAGGTGCTGGACCGGCCCGTGCCCGCCCCCGACGTGGCCGCCCGCCCGACGTCCGCCACCGGCTGACCGTCACCGGCCGCCTGCACCGCCCGGTGGGCCCTCAACCCCGCGACAGACCTGGGCCACCTGTCCCGGGACGTCCCGGCGCGGGTCCTCGGCGCCGACGCCGGGGCCGTCGCCCGAGAGGTCGACGAGCGCCACGTCGGACAGCCGCTCGGCTCATGCAGGGACGTCGTCGGGCTTGGGGGCCTCGACCTGCTCGACCGGGAAGCGCTGCGCGGTCCCGGCGCGCGCCTGGCTGAGGGAGGGCGCCGCCGCCTGATCCTGGCGCTGGCGCCGGCCTCCCGCCCCGACGTCGTCCTGCTCGACGCGCCGACCCACCACCTCCCGGCGCTCGTCGTCGACGAGCTGATGCGGCTGCACGGTCATCGCGCGGGCGGTCGCGGCTCTCGTGCGGTCACCGGTCGCCGGGCCGCCGCGTCCCCGCCGGTGCCTGCGTGGCCGTCCCCGCCAGCGCCCGGGTGGTGCCGGTGCTCGGGCCGGTGCTCGGGCCGATGACGTGGTGGGGAAGAGGCGACAGGGCGGGCCGGCGGCGGGCGGCGCGGATGCCGTTGCCGATGACGACGATCTCGGCGAGCTCGTGGACCAGGACCACCACGGCCAGCCCCAGCACGCCCGCGCCGGCCAGCGGGACGAGCACGGCCAGGATCAGCAGGGACAGCAGCAGGCTCTGCAGCATGATCCGGCGCGCGCGGCGGGCCTGGCGCAGCGTGGCGGGCAGGTGCCGCAGGTCCTCACCCATCAGGGCGACGTCGGCGGTCTCGATCGCGACGTCGGTGCCGATGGCGCCCATCGCGATCCCGACGTCGGCGGTGGCCAGGGCCGGGGCGTCGTTGATGCCGTCGCCGACCATCGCGACCCCGCGGGTGCCCCAGCGCGCGAGCCGGCCACCGCCGGCTGCCCGGGCGCGGAGCTCTTCGACGATGCGGGCCTTGTCCTGGGGTCGTAGGTCGGCGTGGACCTGCGAGGCGTCCAGGCCGGCCTCGGCAGCCAGCGCGTGCGCGGTGCGGGCGTTGTCCCCGGTCAGCATCACCACCCGCACACCCAGGTCGCCCAGCTCGGCGACGGCTGCGCGGGCCTCGGGACGCAACTCGTCGCGGACGGCGACGACCCCGAGCAGCTTCCCGTCGTGCTCGACGAGCACCGCGGTGGCCCCGGCGGCCTGCAGGCGCCGCAGGTCGGCCTCGAGCTGACCGGGCGCGACGAACCCGGGCCGGCCCAGGCGCGCGGGTCGTCCCGCGACGGTGCCGGTCAGCCCGGCGCCGGGGTGGGCCACCACGTCGGTGGCCGCGGTGACCTGCCCGTCGGCGGTCGTGACGGCGTCCAGCACGGCGGCGGCCAGGGGGTGCTCGGAGTGCGCCTCGAGCGCGGCGGCCACGGCCAGCACCTGCTCGCGGTCGTGGCCGGTCGCGGCGACGACGTCCACGACGACCGGGGTGCCCCTGGTCAGGGTGCCCGTCTTGTCGAGGGCGACGGTCCGCACCCCACCGAGGGCCTCCAGGGCGGCACCGCCCTTGACCAGCACCCCCGAGCGGGCCGCGGACCCGACCGCGGAGACGACCGCCACGGGCACCGACATCACCATCGCGCAGGGCGCGGCGGCCACCAGCACCACCAGCGCCCGTTCCAGCCACAGCGACGGATCACCCAGCAGCGAGCCCACGACCGCGACCAGCGCAGCCAGGACCATCACCCCGGGCACCAGCGGTCGGGCCAGGCGGTCGGCGACCCGCTGGGTCGCGCTCTTGCGCTCCTGGGCCTGCTCGACGACGTGCACGACCCTGGCCAGGGAGTTGTCGGCGACCGTCGCGGTCACCCGGACCTGCAGGACGCCACCGCCGTTGACCGTGCCGGCGTGCACCTGGTCACCGGGCCCCGTGTCGACCGGGATCGACTCACCGGTCACCGCGGAGGTGTCGATCGCCGAGCGGCCGGCGGTGACCACGCCGTCGGTGGCTACCCGTGCGCCCGGGCGCACCAGCAGGACCTCACCCACGCGCAGGTCGCCCGGCGGGAGACTGACCTCCTGCCCACCACGCAGCACCACCGCCGCCGCGGGCACCAGGTCCAGCAACGCCCTCAGACCGCGGCGGGTGCGCGTCACCGCGTAGGCCTCCAGGCCCTCGGCCGCGGAGAAGAGGAACGCCAGCACCGCGGCCTCGCCGAGCTCGCCCAGGGCCACCGCACCGGCCGCGGCCAGCGTCATCAGCGTGCCGACGCCCACCCGCCCGCGCAGCAGACCCCGGACCGCGTCGGGCACGAACGTCGAGGCGCCCGCCAGCAGCGCGGCCACGGTCACGAGCGTCCCGGCGGTGGCCACCGGTCCACCGTCGGAGCGACCCAGCACCCACCCGGCGACCAGCAGCCCACCGGCGACCGACGCCCAGCGGATCTGCGGGACGGCCAGCAGACGGTCGGGTGCGTCCTCGGCGACCGGACCGTCCATCGAGCAGCAGTGGTCACCACCAGCAGCGGCACCGGCGGCGCCGGTAGCCAGGACGTGGGTCTCGGCCCCGGCCTCGGCGCCGACCCGAGGACCGGCAGCGCCCACGAGCGGTAGCCGCCTCCGCCCGCCGATCGCGCCGGTGGCGCCCGTGGGACTGGTCTCACCGGTGGGTGTGCAGCACGCGCAACCGCCTCCGCACGCCGGCGGGGCGGGCGCGGCGGCCGCTCCGCCGGACGGCGTCAGCGGAACCCTCGGTGCCGAGAGGGGAGGTGCAGGCGCCTGCACCTGCGCTCGGGCCGTGGTCCTCCTCCCGATCCCGGGCTCGCGGGGCGGCTGGGGCCCGCAGCAGGCGTCCATCACGGCCGCCCGGCGGGCGCCGCGCCCGAGGTCGTCGACGACCCGCTCGTACCCGTGGCCGCCAGCGAGGTCGGCGCGCCCGTGTCCGGCGCCAGGTCCGGCGCGAGGTCGGGTACGGGGTCGGGTGCGGACGTGGTCACCGGTGACCCGGGGAGCAGGACAGCCAGAAGCGCCCGGCCCTGGTCGGTCAGCTCGTACATCATCAGCCGGCCGTCGCGGCGCGAGGCCGCCAGCCCGGCCTGACGCAGCACGCGGACGTGGTGGGAAGCCAGGTTCGGCGCCAGTCCGCACACCCACGCGATGTCGCAGACGCACAGCTGCCCCCCGACTGCCAGGGCCGCGGCGACCCGCAGCCGGGTGGCGTCCCCCAGCGCCTTGGCCCGGCCCGCCGGCTCGGCCGACGAGGCGGTGCCGGGCAACGCGGCGCGCACCGCCTCGGCGTGCGGCAGGTCCAGGCACAGCAGGTCGCAGGCGTCCACGGTCATCCCAACACCCTAACGGACGTTGCTCCGAAGGCCTGGCGGTGAGCAGCGGCGCTGCGGCGCCGGCGGCGTCGGTCCTGACGACGAGCATGTGCGCGCCGGAGCGCGCCGCCCACCGCGGTCCGGCCGGCTGCGGGGAGCCGGCCCGGGAGGAGGTCGGCCGGCCCCGGGGAGACCGAAGGGGACCGGTGAGCCAGCGGCTCCCACCGCGACCCACCACCGGTCACGGCGGCCACGGCCCACCCGGCGGGCAGCCGTCGCGACGCCGGCATGGTGGCGCCGAGGGCGGCGGAGAGCAGGGCGCTGACCGTGGCCAGCGCCGACCACGGCAGCAGGCTCACGTGAGTCCCGTTCGGAGCCCGGTCGGGAAGGCGGAAGAGCGACCCGAGGACCAGCCCCGGGCCGGGTCCGGCGAGGGCACGCCGCCCACGGGTCGTCAGGGCAGGGAGGCCATGCCCAGCACCGCGTCGGGCCGCCACCCCGAGACCCCACCTGCACCCGGGAACGCGTCCCAGGAGCAGGGCTCCGCCGGCGGCGGCCGGCGACGACGGGACCAGCGGCGCCGCCGCGGTCCCACCCCGCACCGCCCGGCTCTGCCCCACCCGGATCCGCCTCGCCCGGTCCGGGCGTCGTCGGAGGGTTCTGGGGGCGTGGCCGGAGGCTTCGAGGTCGCCGACGCGGCGGTCAGAACCAGCCCATCGGGTCGACGGCCGAGCCGTTGACACGGACCTCAAAGTGCAGGTGGCAGCCGGTGGAGCTCCCGGTGGTGCCCTCGTAGCCGATGACCTCGCCCCTCGAGACGGGACCGGAGGTCTTGGCGAAGCCGCTCAGGTGGGGGTAAGCGGTGGCCACCGACTCGCCGTTGATGAGGCCGTGGTTGACCACGACGATGTTGCCGTAGCCGCCGTTGTAGCCGGCCGAGACGACCTCCCCGTCCTCGGCCGCGCGGACGGGGTTGCCGCAGCCGGAGGCGAAGTCCTGGCCGCTGTGCAGGCGCATGACCTTACGGATCGGGTGCAACCGCATCCCGAACGGTGAGGTGATCCGCCCGTCGGGGCGGCGCAGCGTCGCTCCGTCGTCGGGGTCCGCTGCCGACCCGGAGCCGCGGTCCTGCGACCGGGTGGCGCCGGAGGCCGGCCGGTCGCCCTGGGCGCCCTGGTCCTGCTGGGCTCGGGCTGCTGCGTCGGCGCGGGCCTGCTCGGCCGCGCCGATCTCCCGCAGCTGATCACCCAGGGAGTCCGACTCGCGCTGGATCTGGTCCAGGCGTGCCTGCTCCTCGGCCTGCCGGCTCTCGATGGTGGCGA
>Ga0325400_1000518_pt1 | contig 28749 bp, 29 predicted proteins | sample PopdelMetagenome_2_FD_205662 | JGI IMG/M metagenome (GOLD analysis project Ga0325400, IMG submission 205662) | Populus deltoides microbial communities from Bellville, Georgia, United States - Xylem-PdKOR-R1 | ecosystem: Host-associated > Plants > Phyllosphere > Stem > Wood/Secondary xylem...
GCGCCGCGCGCCGCGCACCACCCACGAGCTCCACAGGGTGTTGTCCCGGCCGAACCACCGGCCGGAGAAGTGCCGCGCCTCGGTGCAGGCCAGGGTCAGACCGGCGACCGTCGTCGTGCCGTCCCAGTCCAGCTCGACCACCCGGCCCTCCGGCACGCCCCAGCCGCGTAGGTGCTCCCCCACCCCCAGCGGGACGACGAAGGGCGCCGCGGTGCACCGCAGCAGCTCCCGCACCGTGGGCAGGTCGAGGTGGTCGTAGTGGTCGTGGGAGACCAGCACCGCGTCCACCGGCGGCAGGTCGGCCAGCGGCAGCGGCGGGGCGTGCAGGCGGGTGGGCCCGAACAGCGGGGACGGCGAGACGCGGTCGCCCCACACCGGGTCCACCAGCACCCGGCGGCCCTCCACCTCCAGCAGCACCGTGGAGTGGCCCAGCCAGGTGACCGCCAGTTCCGCGGCATGCGCCGGGACGTGCGGCCGGACCACCGGCACCGCGCCCAGCGGCCGGCCCCGGTCCCGCTCGCGGTGCAGCTGGCGCCGCAGGCCACCCAGGGCGCTGACCGGGGCGATCACCGGGCCGGGCAGCCGGTTGCGGAAGGCGCCGTCGCTGTACTGGGCCGAACCGGTGGTCCCGGGCAGCGACCACCGGCGGCCGGCGCCGATCGCGGCCGGGAGGCCCCAGGTGGCCCGGGTCAGCAGCCCGGCGGGCGCGGCGGCCAGCACGGCGGCCAGCGCAGCGGCGACCGCTCGACGGCCCGGGCGCGATGTCACCCGACCAGCATCCCAACCCGGCGCCGGCGCTGCGTGCGCACCCCCGGCGCGACGGCGGCCCGCCCGCGCCCGCTGACCGGCGGGCCTCAGACCAGCGCGGTGCCGATCAGCCCCCGGCGGGTGACCAGCCCGGTCAGCCCGGCCTCGTCGAGGTGGTCGGTGCCCTCCGGGCGGCGCGGCAGGACCAGGTAGCGGGACTCCGCCGAGGCGTCCCAGACCGCGATGCCGGTCGCCTCGGGCACGGTCACCCCGAACTCGGCCAGCACCGACCGCGGGTCGCGCACCACCCGCGACCGGTAGGCCTCGGACTTGTACCAGCTCGGCGAGGGGCCCAGCAGCGCGATCGGGTAGCAGCTGCACAGCGTGCAGACGAGGACGTTGTGCACGTCGTCGGTGTTGGCCACGACCTTGAGCCGCTGCTCCTGCAGGCCCCCGGCCATCGAGAGCCCGAGCTCGGGCAGGGCCGCGTTGGCGTCGGCCAGCAGGCGGGTGCGGAAGCCGGGGTCGACCCAGGCGCGGGCCACCACACGGGCGCCGTTGGCCGGCGTCCCCCCGGCCGCGAACTCGTCGATCCGCTGGTCGATCTCCCCGGCGGACAGCAGCCCGCGCTCCTCCAGCAGCGCCTCCACCCGGCGCACCCGGGCCGAGATGTCCGAGCTGTGGTGCTCCCCGCTCATGCCGGTCCCTCCAGGTGGTCGTGCCACAGCTCGACGGTGACGGTGTGCTCGCCGCTGCCGAACAGGTCCACCGCGCGGAAGCGCACGTGGTAGACCGGCTGGGCGGGGACGTCCAGGCCCCTGGCCCGGTCGTCGGCCAGCGGGTGGTGACCGGCGACCTCGACGACGGTGCCGGTGGCCCCGCGGGCGTAGCGCGGCAGCCGGGTGTGCCCGTCCGGGTCCGCGGTGCGGGTGCGCACCCGGGTGCCCGGCGCGAACGGCGCCGTGGTCACGGGGCCGTCTCCTCCGGCGTCAGGACGCCCTTCTCGGCCAGCAGCGTGGTGATCGCGGCGAACCACCGCTCGTAGTAGGAGCACCCGAGGAACTCCGCGACCGGCAGCCGTTCCTGCGCGTCGCGGAACTCGTCCAGGTTGTAGACGCCGCGCTTGATCAGCGCACCGTTGAGCGCGACGACGTGCGCCTCCCAGTCCTCGTGGAACCGGGGCTCGTCCGCCTCCTCCACGATGGCCGGGAACCCGGTCATGCCGCCGACGTCGTTGATCCGGCCCATGCCCCGGACGCTAGCCGAGGGACGGCCGGGTGCGCGTGGGCCTCAGCCGTGCACCGACACCCACACCTGGGCCGGGCCGTCGGGCGTGTCGAGCGAGCGCGGCGGGTCGGTGCGCACGTAGACGCCGATCCACCGCGGGCCGTCGTAGACCAGGTAGCGCGACAGGGAGGCGGTCTCGACCTCGGCCACCGTGCCGTTGCGTGGGCCGCCCTGGTGGGCGATGCGCGTCACGGCCACCGCCGGTGGCCGGTCGTCGGGGAGCTCTGCTGGTGCTGGTCGTGCCGTCGCCGTCATGGTCGCCCTCCGTCGCCGCGTCGTCCTGCGGGCCGGGCAGACCTGCACCGCACCGGCACGCCCCACCCAGACCGTGCCGTTGTCTCGACCGCCCCACCCTGCCCCCCGGTCGGCCCCGCCGCCACGCGAGCGCCGGCGGGCCTAGCGGTCGCCGGTGCGCTGCTGGTAGCGGGCGGCCCGGCGCTGCGCCGCCGCCCTCTTGCGGGCGCTCTCCTCGCGCTGCCGGACGATGCTGGCCGCCTCCCGGGCCCGCACCGCCGTCCCGGGGGCGTAGCCGGCCTTGATGACGCGCTGCTCGGTGGTCTCGGCCATGTAGGCCAGGGAGAAGATCAGCCCGAGGAAGACCCCGCCCCCGACGACGGCGAGCCGCAGGGCCCAGCCGGCGGGGACGAGGGCCAGCACCAGCGCGGTCGGGACAGCCATCTGGACCAGGGCCCGGGCGACGTGGCGCACCCCCCAGGTGCTCGTGGTGGTGTCGTGCAGCACCCAGCTGCGGTGCCGGGCGGGCAGACCGCCGCCGAGGGCGTACCAGAGCCAGCGGTGCACGGGCGGCCGCACCCGGGCGGTGTCGCCGTCTGGCTCGGTCACCCGCCCCACCCTACGGACGTGGGTGACCAGCGAGGACGGCGCCGGCGCCCCGGACGGCGAGGACCTGCTGGCCCTGCAGACCGCGCTGACGGAGGTCACCCCGCCGACGGCCCGGCTGCGCACCCGGCGCTCAGGCCAGGCGGCCGTACAGGTCCAGGTGGGCGGCTGCGGCGGAGTCCCAGTCGTGCGCCCGCGCCGCAGCCCGGCCCGCCGCGGTCCTGACCGGGTCCCGCTCCCCGGCCGCCGCCAGCAGGGCCTCGCCGAGGCCGGCCGGGGTGGAGGCGAACGCCGCCACCCCACCGAACACCTCGCGCAGCACCGGCAGGTCGCGGGTCACCAGCGGCACCCCCGCGGCCAGCGCCTCCATGGCCGCCAGCCCGAACCCCTCCTTCGTCGAGGGGAAGGCGAAGACCTCGGCGGCCGCGACGAGGGTCGGCAGCTGCTCGTGGTCGACCGGCCCCAGCACGACGGGGTGGACACCGAGCTCGGCGGCCCGCGCGTCGACGTCGGCGCGGTAGGCCCGGTAGTCGAACAGGGTCTCGCCGCCCGCGACGACCAGCTCCAGGTCCCGGCGGTGCCGCTGCACCACGGCCATCGCCTCCACCAGGTCCCGGGTGCCCTTGCGCGGTTCGATCCCGCCGACGGCGAGCACGTAGCGGCCCAGCCGGGAGCGCCACCGCCCGCGACCGGCCGCGCCGTCCGGTCCCGCTGCGGCGGCGAACCGGCCGGCCTCCACCCCGTTGGGGATCACCGTGGCGACCCGGCCCCACCCCGTGGCGACCTCGGCCGCGACCGCCGCCGACACGCAGACCAGGGCCCGCGGGAGCACGACCGCCCGCTCGTGGCAGGCGGCGAGCTCCGGGGTGGTGAAGGTGTCCAGGTGGTGCACGGTGCGCACGCAGTCGGGCACGGCGTTGGCCGAGATGCAGTCCTGGGCGTGCACGACGTCGTAGCGCTCGTCGGTGAACGCGGCACCCAGCACCGCGATCGACCGCACGATCCGCTCCCCGACGTCCTCCCCCGGGCGGTCCGGGAAGGGCACCAGCCGCACCGTCACCCGGGGGTCGACCGGGCGGAAGAAGGCGCCGTCCCCGCCCCGGCCGAGCGACCAGACGTGCACGTCGTGCCCGGCCCGGGCCATCGCCTCGGCCAGCGCGAGGGTGTGCACCACGCCGCCGCGGGGCTTGGTGGAGTAGGTCAGCAGCGCGATCCTCACGCGTAGGCCCCGGGTCGGCGCTCCCGCAGGTGGGACAGCACCAGCCGGGAGCGGGTGACCTCCCCGGCGACGTCCAGGTCGGCCACCGCCAGGCCGGCCTTGGCCCAGGTGCGGGCCAGCACGTCGCCACCGGGACCGACCACCTTGGACTGGCCGAGGAACCGGAAGCGACCCATCGCGCCGGTCTGGTTCGCCGACACCACGACGACCTGGTTCTCCGCGGCGCGGGCGCAGTCGTAGAGGTCGAACAGCCGGGACTGCCGGTCCTGCAGCAGCCGGGGCGCCCGGTTGGTCAGCGACGCCGGCCAGGCGGACAGGCAGGCCAGCACGTGGGCGCCGTCGCCGGCGAGGGTGCGGGCGGCCTCGGGGAAGGTCTTGTCGTAGTCCACGAGCATGCCCAGCCGGCCGACCGGGGTGTCGAAGGCGGTGAAGGCGTCGCCGGCCGAGTACGCCGCCAGCTCGCCGGCGGGCTGGTGCACCTTGCGGTGCCGGCCGAGCACGCCGTCCCCGGTGAGGCAGACGGCGCTGTTGTAGAACCGGCCCGCGGCCGCCTCCCGGTAGGCCAGGCAGACCACGGCCGGCCCGGCCGCGGCGGCCACCCGGGCGAAGACGGCGTCGTCGGCGGCCAGCGCGGGCGGCAGCCCGGTCTCCCCCACCGCGCCGAACCCGTCGAGGTAGCCGCCGAGGGTGGCGTCGGGGAAGACCAGCAGGTCCACGCCCCGCGCGCGGGCGTCGGCGGTGATCGCCTCCACCTTGGCCGCGCAGGCGTCGACGTCCCGGCCGAAGTGCGCGGAGACCGCCGCGATCCTCACGCCGTCCGGGAGGCCGACGACGCGGCGGCCGTGGCCGGTGCGCTGCCCGGCCCGGTGCGGGTGCCCGCGGCGGTGAGCTCGCTGATCCGGTCGGCGACGAACTCGGCGTCCCGGGCGATGCCGGAGAACCGGCCCGACCCCCAGGTGTGCAGCCACGGCAGCCCGAGCACGAACAGCCCGGGTGCGGCGGTGACGCCGCGGACGTGGGTGGGGTAGCCGGCGCCGTCGAAGACCGGCACCCTGACCCACGACCAGTCGGCCCGGAAGCCGATCGCCCAGACCACGCTGCTGACCCGGTCGACGTCGAGGGCGGTCGGGTCCACCTCGGGTGCCCAGACGGGCACGTACCGCGGCTCGGTCGGTGCCTGGATGCCGGCCGCGGCGATGTGCCGGTCGATGACGTCCTTGGCGGCGTCGTCGACGGCGTCGGCCCGGTCCAGGTGCGCGGTGAGGTTCGGCTCGAACCGCAGGACGCCGTCGCGCAGACCGGCGAGCGTGCCGTAGAGCTGCATGCCCTGGGTGGCGAAGGTGCGCAGGTCGATGTCGCGGCCGCCGTCCCGGCCGGTGACGTAGTGGTTGGTGCCGACCCGGGCGGCCTCGCCGTCGCGGTGCTGCTCGACGGGCACGTCGTAGTGGCCCAGGTCGTGCAGCCAGGCGACGACGTCGCGGCCGCGGTAGCGGCGGGCGATCCGCGGTGCGCTGCCGACGGCCAGGTGCACCCGGCGGCCGGCCAGGTGCAGGTCCTCGGCGATCTGCGCGCCGGACTGGCCGGTGCCCACCACCAGCACGTCGCCGGCGGGCAGCTGACCGGGGTTCCGGTACTGCTGGGAGTGCAGCTGGACGACCCGGTCGGGCAGGGCGGAGGCGTACGGCGGGACGACGGGCAGGTGGTACCCGCCGACGGCGAGCACGACCTGGTCGGCGTGCAGCTCCCCCGCGCTGGTCGCCAGGGTGTAACCACCGTCGCCCGCTGGGGACAGCCGGACGACGGCGACCCCCTCGTGCACCGGGGGGCCGAACGAGGCCGCGTAGGAGCGCACGTAGTCGACGACCTCGTCGCGCAGCATGAACCCGTCGGGGTCGTCGCCCGCGTAGGGCCAGCCCGGCAGCTGGCACTGCCAGTTCGGGGTGACCAGGCAGAAGGTGTCCCAGCGGGCGTCGACCCACTCGTGGGCGACGGTCTCCCGCTCCAGCACGACGTGCTCGACGCCGCGCTGCACCAGGTGCCAGGAGATCGACAGCCCGGCCTGGCCCCCGCCGACGACGGCGACCGGCACGTGCGCGGGCAACCCGGCCGCGGTCGGCCGGGGCTGGGTCAGCGTCACGCCGACACCGCCAGCGCGTAGGTGTCGGGACGGCGGTCGCGCAGGTGGCCCATCGCGCGCCGCGCGGAGGCCAGCACCGCGCCGACGTCGACGGACGCGACGGCGGTGCCGGGCGCGGTGCCGGTGGTGGCGAGCACGTCACCGCCGGGGCCGACGACCTTGGCGTTGCAGACGAACCGCAGCGAGCCGAAGGTGCCCGACTGGTTCGCCGACACCCAGACGATCTGGTTCTCCAGCGCCCGGGCCTGGTCGAACAGGTCGAAGCGGCGGGTCCAGCGGTCCTCGGCCAGGTCGGCCGCCGCGCCGGTGCGGGAGCCCGGCCACGCCGACATGCAGACCACGACCTCGGCGCCGTCGACGGCCAGGGTGCGGGCTGCCTCCGGGAACGCCTTGTCGTAGCAGATCATCATGCCGATGCGGCCCACCGGTGTGTCGAAGGCCCGGAACCCGTCGCCGGCGGCGTAGACGTTCGACTCCCCCAGCGGCTGGTGCACCTTGCGGTGCACCCCCAGCACGCCGTCCCCGGTCACCGCGACCGCGGTGTTGTAGCGGTCGGTGCTGTCGGACTCGCAGAGGCCCGCCGTCACGACCATGTCCCCGGCGATCCGGGCGAGCCTGGCCACCTCGGGGCCGTGGACGTCCAGCGCGGGCGGCAGGGCCTGCTCGGGCAGCACCTCGGTCACCCCGTGGTCACCGAGCGAGGCGAGGTACCCGCCGAGGGCGGCCTCGGGCAGGGCCAGCAGGTGGACGCCGCGGGCCCGGGCGTCGGCGACGAGGCCCTCGATGCGGGCGAAGGCCTCGTCCAGGTCGCGCCCGAACGGGGCGGCGACGGCGGCGAAGGTGGTCACGGGGACTCCTCGGGGGTGCGCGACGGGCCCAGACCGGTCACCGGGGCGGTCAGGGCGGGGGTGGTCGAGCCGTCGGGCCAGCGCAGCTGCACGCCGGAGCCGGGGACCAGCTCGCCGCAGGTGCCGGTGGTGGCCGGTCCGGCGGGGGCGACCTCGCGGTCGGCGGCGTCGGTGGTGAGGAAGGCCGACCCCGGGAAGCAGGTGAACCAGTCGCCCACGGTCGCGGCGGCGGGCCGGGGCACATCGGCCACGTCGAGCACGGCGCCGCAGCCGCTGGCCTCGGCGAGCATGCCCAGCGTGCCGACCAGACCGGCCATCGAGACGTCCTTGGCCGCGGCCGGGCCGGTGCGGGCGACGACCGAGCCCATCAGCCGGAGCTCGTCGGCGGTCCGGCCGGTGGTGGAGTCCCACTGCCGGCCGGTGGCACCGGGCCGCCATCCGCCGCCGAGGTCGGCGGTCAGCCGGACCCGCTGGCCGGGCCGGCCGCCGGACGCCGGCACGGGCCGGTCGGTGCGGCCCAGGGCGGTGACGCTCAGCGCGGCCGGGACGCCGAGCTGGGTGTGCCCGCCGAGCACGGGCACGCCCCAGGCCTGCGACCCGGCGCGGAGCCCGGCCACCACCCGGGCGGCGAAGGAGGCGTCCCGGGCGCCGACCGAGTCGAGCAGGCCGAGCGGGGCCGCGCCCATGGCGGACAGGTCGTTGACGTTGACCAGCACCCCGCACCACCCGGCCCACTCCGGGTCGCGCTCGACCATCGAGGGCAGGATGGCGTCGCAGGCGGCGACGACGTCCGTGCCCGGCACGGGCGCGCCGTCGTCGCCGACGAACCCGGCGCCGCCCAGGTGCAGGCCCGCCAGCAGCCCGCCGAGGGGGGACTTGGTGGCGCGGGCCAGCGCGGCGAGGCGGCCGATCGGCCAGGTCATCGCGGTGTGCGGGCGGCCGGAGACCGTCGTGGCGCCGACGGCCTGCCAGCCCAGCCGGGCGAACATCCCGGCGTAGCGGTCCTGCACGGTGGCGTCGAACCGCAGCGCGCCGGCCTGCTCGGCGCGCGCGCACGCGGCGGCCACGAGGGCCGGGCCGGTGCCGGGCGCGCTGCCGGGGGCGACGACGAGCCGCGAGCCGGTCCACCAGCCCACGTCGGCCGAGCCCGGCTCGGCGGGCGCGAGGCGCACTCCGCCGAGCACCGCGCCGTCGGGTCCCCGGGCCACCAGGACCACCGTGCGGGGGTCGGCGTCGGTGTCGTCGAGGTCGGTGCCGGTGAACAGGCCCTGGTCCGCCACGAACGCCTGCTGCCTCAGCTGCCGGTGGGCCCGGACCGCGTCGGCGTCGGCCTCCTCGAGCCGCCACGCGGGGCGGGTGGGCGGCCGCCGGTGGTCGACCAGCAGCACGTTGTGCTCCAGGGGGTCGTTCACGCGCCCGCCGCCCCGAGTGCGCTGCACGCCCCGCAGGCGGCGCAGCCGGCGCCCTGGTCCGCCCCGCGCATGCCGAGGGCGCGCAGCCCGGCGGCCACCCGGGTGGTGACGTCCTCGAGCACGGCCGGGTCGGGGGCACCCACGCCGTCGGCCACCGCCAGCGTCCCCGCCAGCGGGCGGTAGGGGACGACGAACGGGTAGACCCCGCGCCGGGCGAGGTCCAGGGCGCCCTCGACGAGCTCGTCGGGGTCCTCCCCCAGACCGACCAGCAGGTAGGTGGACACCCGGTTGCGGCCGAAGACGCGCACGGCCTCGGCCCAGGCGGCGTCGTACTGGCTCATCGGCACGGTCGCCTTGCCGGGCATCCAGCGGCCCCGGACCTCGTCGTCCAGCGACTCCACGTGGATGCCGATGGCGGTGGCCCCGGCATCCCTGAGCTCGGCGATCGCGTCGAGGTCCTGCGGCGCCGGCGGCTCGCACTGCACCTGGATCGGCAACCCGGGCACGGCGGCGGTGACCGCGCGGACGCAGCGGGCCAGGTGCCGGGCGCCGCGGTCCCGGCCGTTGGTCGTGCCGGTGGTCATGACCATCTGCCGCACCCCGTCGAGGCGGACGGCGGCCTCGGCCACCTCGGCGAGCTGGGCCGGGGTCTTGACCGCGGTGGTCGAGCCGGCGGCCAGCGACGCCTCGATGGCGCAGAACCGGCAGCGGTCGGCCTCGTCGTAGCGGATGCAGGTCTGCACCACGGTGGTGGCCAGCACGTCCGCGCCGTGCAGCCGGGCGAGCTGCTCGTAGGGCACGCCGTCGGCGGTGGTCAGGTCGTAGAAGCGGGGGCGCTGGACCGCCTCGGCGTCGAGGCCGAGGTCGGCGCCGTCCAGCAGCAGCCGCCCGCCGCTGATGGAGTAGGGGCTGTCGGCGTCGAGCGGCAGGGCCGTCGCCACGCCGTCCAGCAGGACGTGGCCGTCGTCGCTGGGGCCCGCCCCGGCCCGTCGCCGGACCGGGGCGTCGACCCGGACGCCGAGGATCGCGAGGTCGACGCGGTGGCCCACCCGCGTACCCGTCGTCGGGGTCATGGCCGGCGGCTCAGAGGTTGTAGGTCGAGTTGATGATGGCGCCCTTGCGGGCGTAGTGGATCAGCGCGTCCTGCACGTCCAGCGGGTGGCAGGGGATGCAGCCGGCGATCAGGTCCTCCTCGCGCAGGCCGTGCAGGCTCAGCCCGAACCGGCAGACGTAGACCGTGCCGCCCTCCTCGATGAACTTCTCGATCTGGGCGTTGATGTTCTGCTCGCCGGGGAAGGCCGAGTCCCCCGTGGTCGGGAAGCCCCGGGTGGCCATCGCGTTCATCGCGGCCGGGCCGTAGAAGTACAGGACCGACTCGAAGCCCTTGCGCAGAGCCCGGAGCGCCTGCAGGCAGGCCACGAAGCTGACCGAGGACTCGTGCGCGATCCCGTGCACCAGGGTGAAGTAGCTCTCGCCCTCCCCCGCCTGGTAGTCCGGGAAGATCTTGGTCGAGCCGTACAGGTTGCTGCCCTTGGGCAGCGAGGGGTGCGGGATCTCGGCCAGGCTGGCCTCGGCGTTGGCCTTGATCTCCTCGGGCGTGGCAAGGGGCGTGGTCACGGGGCGTCCTCCTGGGTGTGGGTGCTGCGGGTCAGGTCAGGCGGTGGAGCTGCTCGAAGTTGCGGTGGAAGACCAGGTCGGCGAGCTCGCCGTCCCCGGTCGCCGCCGCGAGGCGGGCGTGCTCGCCCTCGAAGTCGCCCCAGGGCTGGTCGGAGGCGAACAGCACGCGGTCGTGGCCGACGCCGTGCCGCTCGATCTCGGCGGCGAACCAGCGGGGCGCGAAGCCGATGGCCCAGCTGGTGTCGGTGTAGACCCGCTTGCCGGCGGCGACCCAGGCGAAGAACTTCTGGCCGATGAGCTTGATGTGGCCGCTCATGCCGCCGCCCATGTGCACCAGGTGGACGGCGACGTCGTCGGCGTACCGGTCGACCAGCTGCCCGACCTCGTCGACGTCGCTGGCCGCGCCCGGGCTGGTGTGGACGTGGACGACGAGGCCGTGCTCGCGGGCGGCGGTGAAGATCGCGTCCAGCTGCGGCCGGCAGGCCTCGTCGGTCACCCGGCCGCCGAGCAGGAACGACAGCTTCAGTGCGGTGACGCCGCGTTCACCGGCGAGCGACAGCGCCTGCCCGGTCGCGACGGCGTCCTGCGGGCGGGGGCTGGTCCACAGCCCGGCGCGGATGCGCTCGTCGGTCTGCGCCGCCTCGACGACCAGCGCGTTGAGCGCGAAGGACGCCGTCGGGTCGGGCACCCCGTAGTTGGGGATGACCAGCGCGGCCTCGGTGCCCTCCCGGTCCAGGTCGGCCACCAGCTCGGCGATCGTGGCCCGGGCGGTGGTGTCCGGGTTGACCGGCGGGCCGCCGTAGAAGGGGTGGGCCGGGAGGACGCCGAGGTGCCGGTGCGCGTCGTGCACCCGTCGGCGCCGGCTCGTCGTCACGGGGAGAACTCTGGTCGCGCGGTGTGTCGTCGTGGTGACGTCCGGAACGAGTTCGCGTGACCGCGACCGCTCGGAAGAGCGCCCCCGGGTCGGCCGCGTTTCGCGGTGGTGACGGCTCGGGTCCGGCCCCTGGCGGGTGCTGGTCCCGTAGGATGCACGGACCTGTCGTCGCGACCACCGGAAGGGGGCACGTCATGGTCAGTGCGCAGACCACGCCCGGTGCGGCCACGGTGACGGCGCTCCCCCGGGCCGGTGAACCGGACACGGGCCAGGAGTACGTGCGGGCCCTCGACCGCGGGCTGGCGGTCATCCGGGCCTTCGACGAGGCGCACCCGCGGCGCACCCTGGCCGACGTGGCCCGGGCGGTCGGGCTCGCCCCCGCCACGGCCCGTCGCCTGCTGCACACCCTGCAGTCGCTGGACTACGTCAGCACCGACGGCCAGACCTGGTCCCTGCGCCCCCGTCTGCTCGAGCTGGGTGCGGCCTACCTGGCCACGACCACGGTGTGGGACGTCGTCCGCGAGCGGTTGGAGCGGCTGGCCGGCGAGGTGGCCGAGACGGCCTCCGCGGGCGTCCTGGACGACTCCCACGTCCTCTACACCGTCCGGGTGCCCTACCGGCGGATCATGACGATGAACGTCGAGGTGGGCAGCCGCATCCCCGCGCACGCCAGCTCGATGGGCCGGGTGCTGCTGGCCGACCTGGACGACGCCGAGCTGGACGCCTGGCTGGCGCGCACCTCGCTGGAGCCGGTGACCGCCCGCACGGTGCGGTCCGCCGGCGAGCTGCGCGACCTCGTCCTGCAGGTGCGCGAGCAGGGCTGGTCGTTCATGGACCAGGAACTGGAGGCGGGCGTGCAGTGCGTGGCCGCCCCCGTGCACAGCGCCGACGGCCGGGTGCTGGCGGCGATCACGCTGTCCTCGCACACCTCGCGCATCGAGGCCGAGCAGATGACCGGCCACTTCCTGCCGGCGCTGCTGCGCGCCGCGGCCGACATCGACCAGGACCTCAGCCGCCGCTGACCCACCGGCCGACCGGGCAGGCCCGGCCGGCCGGGCCGCTCAGCCCACCCGGTAGCCGATCGGGAACAGGTCGACCCGGCCGCGGGTCAGCCCCCACAGGCCCTTGGGCGCCAGGAGCGTCACCGCGATGGCCACGACGCCCACCACGACCAGGTACCAGTTGCCGAGGTCGGCGAGGGTGTCCTGCAGGACGTAGAAGACCAGCGCGCCGATGACCGGGCCCTCGATGGTGCCGATCCCGCCGATCACCACGATGAAGATCATCATCGCCGAGTAGTCGACGGAGAAGATCGACCCCGGCTGCACCCGCAGGGTGTTGGCCACGATCATCGCCCCGGCCAACCCGCAGCCGGCGGCCGCGACCACGTACACGACGCGCTTGGCCCGGGTCACCCCGATGCCCAGCGAGCCGGCCGCGGTGGGCTCGTCGCGGATGGCGGTGAGCGCCAACCCCAGCCGGGAGCGCATCAGCAGGTACACCCCGCCGACGACGAGCACCACGATGCCCAGGGACATCCAGTAGACGTAGGCGATGCGGTAGGTGGGCTCGATCCCGGCGAACCCGGTCAGCGACGCACCCGATCCCGCACCCAGCGCGTCGACCTGGGTCACCAGGAGCCGCACCACCTCGGCGATCACCCAGGTGCCGATGGCGAAGTAGCCCCCGTTGAGCCGGAACGCCAGGTAGGAGGTCGGCCAGGCGAGCAACGCGCAGACCACCGCGGCGACGGGGACGGCGAGGAACGGGTCCACGCCCACGGTGGAGGCCAGGTACACCAGGCCGTAGCCGCCCACGCCGATGTAGGCCTGCTGCCCGATCGAGACCATGCCGCCGTACCCGGCGAGCAGGTTCCACATCGTGCCGAGCACGACGAGGCTGAACAGCCCGACGAGGCTGACCTGGGTGCCGCGGGTCGTCAGGAACGGCAGGTAGCCCAGCACGGCGACGACCACGACCGCCAGCCCGGCGCCCGCCCAGGCCGTGCGCCCGCCGCGGCGGACCCGGGGGGCGGTGACGGCTGCGCGACCGGTGTCGGTGGCGGTCACGCGGTCACCGCCGAGGGCAGCAGCCCGCGCGGGCGGGTGGCCAGCACGAGCAGGAAGACGACGTGCCCGGCGAGCACGCCGTACGCCGGGTCGACGGCCGCGCCCAGGGCCTGCGCGACCCCGAGGACGACGCCGCCCAGCAGCGTGCCCCACAGCGAGCCCAGCCCCCCGATGACCACGGCCTCGAAGGCGAAGATCAGCGTGACGCCACCGGCGGAGGGGTCGAAGGTGCTGCGTGCACCCAGGAAGACCCCGGCGATCGCCACGGTCGCCAGCGCGATGGCGGTGGCGACGGCGTAGAGGTGGCGCCCGTCGATGCCCATGAGGGCCGCGGCGTCCCGGTCGTCGCTGGTGGCCCGCATGGCCCGGCCGGTGGCGGTGCGGGCCAGGAACTGCCCGATGGCCGCGATGACCAGCACCCCGACCACGGCGGCCAGCAGCGGGAAGACCCCGACCGCCAGCCCGTCGCCCAGCCGGATGCTGGCCGTGCCGAGGGCCCCCACGTCGAGCCGCCGGCTGTCCGCGGAGAACGCCTCGAGCAGCGCGTTCTGCAGCACGATGGCCAACCCGAAGGTGACCAGCAGCGGCGCCAGCTCCCCACCGCCGAGGGCCCGGTTGAGCAACCCGCGCTGCAGCCCGTAGCCGACGGCGGCCATCACGGGGACGACGACGAGCAGCGCCAGGAACGGGTGCAGGCCGAGGGTGTCGCCCAGCACGTAGGCCCCGAAGGCGGCCAGCACGGCCAGCACCCCGTGGGCGAGGTTGACGATGCGCATGACGCCGAAGACCAGCGACAGCCCCGCGGCCACCAGCGCGTACAGCCCGCCCAGCAGGATGCCCTGCACGACGGCGTTGACCCAGCTCATGCGCTCACCCCGAAGTAGGCGGCCGACAGCGCGGCCATGTCCACCGACGCCGCCGGGCCCTCGAGCACCGTGCGGCCCTCCAGCAGGCACTGCACCCGGTCGGCCACGGCGAGTGCCTGGTGCACGTCCTGCTCGACCACCAGCACCGTGGTGCCCTGCGCGGTGATGGTGGGCAGCGCTGCGTAGAGCTGGGCGACCACGACCGGGGCCAGCCCGAGCGAGACCTCGTCCAGCAGCAGCAGCTCCGGGTTGGCCATCAGCGCCCGGCCGATGGCGACCGCCTGCTGCTCACCGCCGGAGAGGTTCGCGGCCGGCCGGGCCCGCCGCTCGGACACCAGGGGGAACAGCTCGTACACCCGGGCCAGCCCCCAGGGCCCCGGACGGCCGGAGTGCGACCCGACGAGCAGGTTCTCCTCCACCGTCAGGCTGGGGAACAGCCGGCGTCCCTCGGGGCTCATCGCGATCCCGCGGCCGACCCGCCGGTGGGCGGGCACGCCGCGCAACGACGTCCCGTGCAGGCGGACGTCGCCCCGGCTGGGGCGCAGCACCCCGGCGACGGTCTTGAGCAGGGTGGACTTGCCGCCGCCGTTGGCGCCGATGACGGCCAGCGTCTCGCCCTGCGCGACGGTGACGTCGAGCCCGAACAGGGCCTGCACGTCGCCGTAGAACACGTCGACCGCGTCGACCTCCAGCAGCGGGGTCACGCGCTCTCCTCCAGGCCCGGGTCGTCACCGGCGATGGTGGAGCCGAGGTAGACCTCGACCACCTTGGGGTCGGCGAGCACCTCGTGGGGGTCCCCCACGGCGAGCACCTCCCCGTAGGTCAGGCACATCAGGCGGGTGACGACGGCGACCAGGGCGTGCACCACGTGCTCGATCCACACCACGGCGACGCCCTCGCGGCCCAGCTGGCGCACGGTCTCGACCAGCGCCGGGACCTCGGCCTCGGTGAGCCCGCCGGCGATCTCGTCCAGCAGCACCAGCCGCGGGTCGGTCGCCAGCGCGCGGGCCAGCTCCAGCCGCTTGCGGTCCAGCAGCCGCAGGCTGCCGGCCGGGGTGTCGGCCTGGCCGTCCAACCCGGCGGTGACCAGGGCGGCGTAGGCGGCGTCGGCGGCGGCCCGGCCGCGGTGACCGGCGCCGAAGGACGCCGCCACCAGGGCGTTCTCGAACACCGTCATGCCGCCGAAGGGCCGGGGCACCTGGTAGCTGCGCCCGATCCCGCTGCGGCACCTCGCGGCGGCGCCCGTGCGGGTGACGTCCTGGCCGTCGAGGACGACCCGACCGCCGTCGGCGGGGAGGACCCCGGCGACCACGTTGAGCAGGGTGGACTTGCCGGCCCCGTTGGGCCCGACGATGCCCAGGGCCTCGCCGGGGTCGAGGGAGAAGGAGACGTCCTGCAGGACGGTCAGCTTCCCGAACCGCTTCCCGACCCCGACGACCTCCAGCAGCGGAGAGGCCATCAGCCCAGCGGCTCGACGGTGCCGGCAGTGGGGATCTCCGGGTGCTCGGAGTTGCTGACGATGACGAGGTCGAAGGGGTGCTCCCCACCGTCGCTGGCCCGCCACTGGCCACCGACCAGCGGCGTCTTGGCCACGTTCGGGACCGGGCCGGAGGTCCAGTCCAGGTCGCCGACGATGGTCGAGACCTGCAGGCCCGACAGCGCGTCCACCACGGCCTGCCCGTCGGTGCTGTCGGCCTCCGTGAGCGCGGCGACGGCGACCTCGAACAGGGCGTGCACGAACCCGATCGGCTGGGTCCACTGCCGCCCGGTCCCCGACTCGTAGGCGTCGGCGAGCTCCTGGGCCGACTGCCCGGTCAGCGAGCTCTCGAAGGGGTACTGCGGGGTCCACCAGACCTCGGTCGACAGCCCGTCGGCGGAGTCCCCGATGGCCTCCACCGCGGAGGGGAACAGCAGCGCCTTGGCCACGGTGGCGATGACCGGCTCGTAGCCCTGCTGCTGCGCCTGCTGCCAGAAGGTGGCGAAGTCCGGCGGGATCGGCACGCCGAGCAGGATCTGGGCCTGCGCGGCCTGGAAGGCCGAGATCTGTGCGCTGTAGTCCTGGGTGCCGTTCTCGTACAGGCCCGGGTCGGTGATGGTGTAGCCGTTCTCGGCGACCACGCCGGGGAAGTCGGCCGACCAGGCGTTGCCGTCGGGGTCGTTGGGCCACAGCGCCCCGGCCTGGCCGTTGGTGTCGACCTGGCTCCACATGTCCTGGTAGACGGCCTCGACGTCCTCCAGCCCCCAGAAGAAGTGGTAGGTCCAGTCGAAGGAGTCGCCCTCGGAGGCACCGCGGCCGAAGAAGTAGGGCTGCCACGGCGCGGCCGTGGTGATGCACGGGACGCCGTTGGCCTCGCACTGGTCGGCGACCGGGTTGACGGTGTCGGGCGTGGAGGCGGCCAGGATCAGGTCGGCGCCGTCGTCGTTGATCAGCTCCGCGGCGACCTCGCCGGCCCGCACGGAGTCCGACTGGGTGTCCTTGACGACGATCTCCACGTCGTAGCTGGTGCCGCCCAGCTCCAGCGGGTTGTCGGCGAAGTAGTCCGTCATCTGGTCGACCACGAAGCTGTCGGCCTCGCCGAAGGCCGCCAGGGCGCCGGTCTGCGGGGTGACGTACCCGATCGTCAGGGTGCTGCCGTCGCCACCACCGCCGTCGGCCTCACCGAGACCACCGCCGCAGGCGGTGAGGGCCAGCAGCCCCACCCCGGTGAGGGCGACGACCCTGCTGGTGGTGGGGCGGGCGAGGGTGCGACGGTGCACGGGGACTCCCAGGTGTATTCGCCAGACGAACGGGTGTGCGCAGAGCGGTCGCAGTGAAGTACGCCACGCTCACCGCTGTCAATCGGTCCGCGCACGGCCGTTGCACAGCCGTGACCTGGGGAGGCCGCGCCGTTGACGTGGTGCGCACCACCCGTTTCACTGCACCGCAGCCACCGCTGGACGAAGCGGTGTTCGTCTGCCGAAGCCAGCCAGCCGTGGAGGAAGCACCCATGACCGTCAGCGCCGCCGCGACCCCGACGTCCCCGCCGCCGGGTGGCCCGGCCCCCGTCGACACCGACGTCCTGGTCATCGGCAGCGGCCCCGCCGGCTCGGCGGCCGCGCTGGCCCTGGCCACCTACGGGGTGCCCACCCTGGTCATCACCAAGTACGGCCGGCTGGCCGACACCCCCCGCGCGCACATCACCAACCAGCGGACCATGGAGGTGCTGCGCGACCTCGGCGTCGAGGAGGAGGTCGCCGCCGAGGCCGCCCCGCAGGAGCTGATGGGCAACCTCGTCTACTGCACCTCCATCGCCGGCGAGGAGCTGGGCCGCCTGCACAGCTGGGGCACCCGCCCCGACCGGCTCGCCGACTACACCGCCGCCTCCCCCACCCGGATCTGCGACATGCCGCAGGACCTGATGGAGCCGGTGCTGCTGCACAACGCCCAGTCCCGCGGGGCGAAGGTCCGCTTCGACACCGAGTACCTGTCGCTGACCCAGGACGACGACGGCGTCACCGTGCGCGTCCGCGACCGGGTGCGCGGCGACGAGTACGACATCCGGGCGCGCTACGTCGTCGGCGCCGACGGCGGCCGCTCCCAGGTCGCGGCCGACATCGGGCTGCCGCTGAACGGGCAGATGGGGGTGGGCGGGTCCATCAACATCGTCTTCGAGGCCGACCTCACGCACCTGGTCGCCGACCGGCCCTCGGTCCTGTACTGGGTGCTGCAGCCCGGCGCCGACGTCGGCGGCATCGGCGCGGGCCTGGTGCGGATGGTCCGGCCCTGGCACCGCTGGCTCATCGTCTGGGGCTACGACATCAACGGGCCGGCGCCGGACCTCACCGAGGAGTACGCGCTGTCGATCGTGCGCAAGCTCATCGGCGACGACGACGTCCCCGTGCGCATCGAGTCCTCCTCGGCCTGGACGGTCAACCACCTCTACGCCGAGCGGTACTCCGCCGGTCGCGTCCTGTGCGCCGGCGACGCCGTGCACCGGCACCCGCCGTCGAACGGCCTGGGCTCCAACACCTCCATCCAGGACTCCTACAACCTGGCCTGGAAGCTCGCCGCGGTCATCAAGGGCCAGGCCGGCCCCGGGCTGCTGGAGACCTACTCGGCCGAGCGCGCCCCGGTCGGCAAGCAGGTGGTCGACCGGGCCAACCAGTCCATCGGCGACACCGCCCGCATCTTCGACGCGCTGGGCCTGCTGTCCACCGAGGACCCGGAGGTGATGGTCGCCCACATGGCCGCCCGCACCGAGGCGACCCCGGAGGCGGAGAAGCAGCGTGCCGCGCTGCGCGAGGCCATCGCGTTCAAGGACTACGAGTTCAACTGCCACGGCGTCGAGATGGACCAGCGGTACGCGTCGTCGGCCGTCGTCCCCGACGGCACCCCGCCCGAGCAGCCCACCCGCGACCCGGAGCTGTACTCCCACGCCACCTCGCGCCCCGGCGCGAAGCTGCCGCACGCCTGGCTGACCGCCGACCACCGCCGGCAGGTCTCCACGCTGGACCTGGTCGGGCACGGCCGGTTCACCGTGGTCACCGGCATCGGCGGGGAGGGCTGGGTGTCCGCGGCGGAGGCCGTCGGCGCCGACCTCGGCCTCGAGGTGGCCACGGCGGTCGTCGGACCCGGCCGCGGCTACGACGACCTCTACGGCGACTGGGCCCGCGTCCGCGGCACCACCGACGGCGGCGCCCTGCTGGTGCGCCCCGACGGCTACGTCGCGGCCCGGTGGGCGCAGCCGGTCGAGGACCCGGCCGCCGCCCTCGGCGACGCCCTGCGCACCGTGCTGGACCGGGCATGACCGGGGAGCTGTTCAGCGAGGAGCGCTCGGCCGAGGTCGTCGCCGAGAGCTTCGCCGGCACGCCGGACCCCCGGCTGCGCCAGGTGATGACCTCGCTCGTGCGCCACCTGCACGACTTCGTCAAGGACGTCGAGCTCACCGAGGACGAGTGGGGTGCGGCCGTCGAGTTCCTCACCCGCACCGGCCAGACCTGCACGCCGGTCCGGCAGGAGTTCATCCTGCTGTCGGACGTCCTGGGGGTCTCGATGCTGGTCGAGACCATCAACCACCGCACCGGCGGCACGGCCACCGAGTCCACCGTGCTGGGCCCCTTCCACATGGTGGCCTCCCCGCCCCGGGAGCTGGGCGAGGACATCGCGCTGGACGGCAAGGGCACCCCCTGCCTGGTGTCCGGCCAGGTCACCGGGCCCGACGGCGCACCGCTGGCCGGCGCCACCGTGGACGTCTGGCAGACCAACGAGGACGGCTTCTACGACGTCCAGCAACCCGACGTGCAGCCCCCCGGCAACCTGCGCGGCATCTTCACCACCGACGACGACGGCCGGTTCTGGTTCCGCTCGGTGGTGCCGCGGTTCTACCCCATCCCCGACGACGGCCCGGTCGGGCAGCTGCTGGCCGCCACCGGCCGGCACCCCAACCGCCCCGCGCACCTGCACTTCATCGCCGAGGCGGCCGGGCACCGCCCGGTCACCACCCACGTGTTCGTCGCCGACTCCCCCTACCTGGACTCCGACGCCGTCTTCGGCGTCAAGGACTCCCTGGTCCGCGACACCCCCGAGGTCGACGACCCCGAGCGGGCGCGGCAGCTCGGGCTGCCCAACCCCTTCCGCACCCTGACCTTCGACCTGTCCCTGCTGCGGTCATGAGGTCCTTCACCTACGCGGCGCTGCCGATGCGGGTGGTCTTCGGCCCGGGGTCCATCGCGCAGCTGCCCGACGAGGTCGCCGCCCTCGGGCTGACCCGCGTCCTGGTGCTGTGCTCCCCCGAGCAGGAGGGGACCGGGCAGCAGGTCGCCGCGGCCCTGGGCGACCGGGCCGCCGGCGTGCTGGCCGAGGCGCGCATGCACGTGCCGGTCGAGGTGGCCCGCGCCGCTCGCGACCGCGCCGTCGAGCTCGGCGCCGACGGCTGCGTGGCCGTCGGCGGCGGGTCCGCCGTCGGGCTGGGCAAGGCCGTCGCCCTCGAGCACGGCCTGCCCGTCATCGCCGTCCCCACCACCTACGCCGGGTCCGAGATGACCCCGGTGTGGGGGCTGACCGAGGGCGGCGCCAAGCGCACCGGCCGGGACCGGCGGGTGCTGCCGGTGTCTGTGGTCTACGACCCCGAGCTGACCACCACCCTGCCGGTGGGGATGTCGGTGACCAGCGGCATCAACGCGCTGGCCCACGCCGTGGAGGGGCTGTACGCCCCCGACGCCACACCCATCGTGTCGCTGATGGCCGCCGACGGCGCCCGCGCCCTGCTCGGCGCCCTCCCCCGGCTGGTCGTCGACCCGGCCGACCTCGACGCCCGCGGGGACGCCCAGTACGGCGCCTGGCTGTGCGGGGCGGTGCTCGGCGCCACGACCATGGGGCTGCACCACAAGCTGTGCCACGCCCTCGGCGGCACCCTGGACCTGCCGCACGCACCCACGCACACCGTCGTCCTGCCGCACGCCCTGGCCTACAACGCGCCGGCCGCACCCGGGGCCGTGGCGGCGGTGTCCGCCGCGCTGGGTGGCGCGGCCGACCCGGCGCGGGCGCTGTGGGACCTGGTCGGGGACCTCGGCGCCCCCCGGTCGCTGGCCGAGCTCGGCATGGCCGGGTCCGACGTCGACCGCATCGCCGACCAGGTCCTCGCGGCGCCCTACGGCAACCCCCGCGAGGTCACCCGCGACGGCCTGGTCGCGCTGCTCCACCGGGCCCGGTCCGGCGAACCCCCGGTGACACCGGCCCAGGGTTGAGGCCGCCGGGCGCGGGGCAGGTGCAGTCGTCCGCGCCGCACGGGTGCGGCGCAACGGGAAGCGGGTCCATGACGGCCGAGCACGCATGGACCCGCAAGGAACCGCCGTCCTCGCAGCGGTGCTGGTCCTGGATGCCCACCGACCTCGCCGAGCTCGCCCACGTCCGCCGGCAGTTCCGCGCCCGGATCACCGACCCGACCGAGCAGTCGCGGCTGCCGGACCTCGACGAGGACCGCGTCGAGCAGTGCGTGCTGGCGCTGGAGGAGCTGATGTCCAACGGGCTCCGGCACGGCCGGCCCCCGGTCGAGGTGGAGGTCTGCGCGGCGGAGGGCGGCGTGCTCATCGTCGTCCACGACCACGACACCGAGAACCCGCCACGGCCGACGGCGACCCGCGACCCCGCCCACGGCGGGATGGGCCTGGGCATGGTCGCGCAGGTCGCCCTCGACTGCGGCTGGACCACCGACGGGGACGCCAAGACGGTGTGGGCCCTCATGCCCAGCGCCCCCACCGCCTGACCCCCGGCGCCCGGACCCCCGGCGCCCGGCCCCCCGGCGCTCAGCCCGGGGGCTCGGGGCGGACCAGGCCGGTCTCGTAGGCCAGCACCGCGGCCTGGGTGCGGTCGCGCAGGCCGGTCTTGCCCAGGATCCGGCCCACGTGGGTCTTCACGGTGAGCTCCGAGAGCACGAGCTCGGCGGCCACCTCGGCGTTGGACCAGCCGCGGGCCACCAGGGCCAGCACCTCCCGCTCCCGGTCGGTGAGCCGGTCCAGCCGGGTGTCCCGCGCGCCGGGGTCGGGCAGCCGGCCGGCGAAGGTCTCCAGCAGCCGCCGGGTCACCCGCGGGGAGACCACCGCGTCGCCGGCCGCCACCGTGCGGATGGCGGCGAGCAGGTCGGCCGGCTGGGTGTTCTTGAGCAGGAAGCCGCTGGCCCCGGCGCGCAGCGCGGCGAAGGCGTGCTCGTCGAGGTCGAACGTGGTCAGCACCAGCACCCGGCTGGGCAGGCCGGCCGCGACGATCTGCGCGGTGGCCGCGACGCCGTCCAGCACCGGCATCCGCACGTCCATCACCACCACGTCCGGGCGCAGCTCCCGCGTCAGCGCGACCGCCTCGGCGCCGTCCCCGGCCTGGCCGACCACCTCCAGGTCGGGCTGGCTGTCCAGCACCATGCCGAACCCGACCCGCACCAGGGGCTCGTCGTCCACCAGCAGCACCGTGGTCATGCGTGCACCCCGCTCATGCCGGCACCCCGCTCATGCCGGCACCTGGGCCAGCGGCAGCACCCCGCGCACCCGCCAGCCGCCGTCCGCCGGCCCGGTCTCCACCGTGCCGCCCCAGGCGCCGAACCGCTCCCGCATGCCGACCAGGCCGTGCCCGGGCGGCCGGTCGGGGTCGCGGGGCCGCGCGCCGCGGCCGTCGTCGGTGACCTCCACCTGCAGCCGGTCGGCGGTCCACTCCAGCGCGACCCGGGCGCAGCGGGCGCCGTCGGCGTGGGTGAGGGTGTTGGTCAGCGCCTCCTGCACCAGCCGGTGCACGGCCAGCTGCGCGGTGGCCGGCAGGGGGGACGGCGTGCCGCCGACGGTCAGCGTGACCGCGAGGCCGGCGGCGCGGACCTGCTCGACCAGCCCGTCGAGCTGCGCCAGCCCGGGCGCCGGGGCCGGCGCGCCGTCCTCCTCGTCACCGCGCAGCACGCCGAGCAGCCGGTGCATCTCGGTGATCGCCTCCCGCCCGGTGGCCGCGACCTGGGCCATCGCGGCGCGGGCCCGCTCGGGCGCGGTGTCGATGGCGTAGCCCGCGCCGTCGGCCAGCGCGGTCATCACCGAGACGTTGTGCGCCACGACGTCGTGCACCTCCCGGGCGATCCGGGTGCGCTCCTCGGCGACGGCGGCCCGGGCACCGGCGTCGCGCTCCCGCTCGGCGCGCAGCGCCCGGTCCTCCAGCGCCTGCACCAGCGACCGGCGGGTGCGCCGGTTGCGGCCGACGACGACGGCCACCACGGTCGCCGCGGTGAACGGGACGACGGCCTGGCCGCCGGGCCGGTCGAGCAGGCCCAGCACGGCCAGGGTGACCGGCACCGCGGCGACGACGGCGGTCGCGGCGACCACCTCGCGCACCGGCCGGCGGTCGGCGACCCACGCCAGCAGCCACCACACGACCACGCCGGCGGGCAGCAGCCGCTGCGGCTCCAGGCCGTGCCCGGTCCACCACGCGCCCAGCACGACGACGGCGGCGACGAGGGCGGGGAACGGGGCGCGGTGGCGGGCCAGCGCGGTGGTGCACAGCAGCACCGACACCGCAACTGCGCCGGCGGTGAGCCCGCCGAGCCGGACGAGCGGCCCCAGCGACAGCGCCGCCAGCACGGCCACCGGCACGACCAGGCGCAGGCGGGCCGACGTCGTCATGCCGGTCATCGTCCCCGCTCAGGCGTCGCGGGTGCGCAGCCGCCACACCGCGGCGGCCAGCCCGACCGCCACGTAGCCCAGCAGCACCGCGAAGCCGGTCCAGGGCGCGAACTGGTCGGCGGTGGTGGTCAGCCGCAGCAGGCTGCCCCCCGCGGAGCTGGGCAGCCAGCGGACGACGTCGGGCCCCCACCCGGCCGGCAGCAGCCCGCCGAGGACCGGGAGCAGGAAGACCAGCCCGAACAGCGTCGCGACGGCGCCGGCGGTCGAGCGCAGCAGCCAGCCCAGCGCGGACCCGAGCAGGGTGATCGCGGTGAGGTACAGCGCCGTCCCGAGCACGACCCGCAGGACGCCGTCCTCGCCGAGGCCCGGCATGCCGTCGACGACGGCCGAGCCGACCGCGTAGGAGACCAGCGACCCGGCCGTCGCGACCACCAGCACCAGGGCCCCGGGGACGGCGGCCTTGGCGGCGACCACGGGCCACCGGCGCGGGACGGCGGCGAAGGTGCTGCGGATGGTGCCCGAGGTGTACTCACCGGTGACCAGCAGGACACCGAGGACGCCGAGGGCGAGCTGGGCGAGGTTGTAGCCGGCCAGCGCGAGGGTCAGCGGCTGGGCGAAGTCGACGCCGGGCGGGCCGCCGCCGCGGCCGCTGGGCCCGCCGGTGTCGGCGGTGCTGGTGAACAGCAGGCCGAGCAGCACCATGCCGGCCAGCGAGCCGACGAGGACGTACCAGGTGGAGCGCAGCGAGCGGGCCCTGACCCACTCCCCGCGCAGCAGGCCGGTGGTGGTCGCGGTGTGCCGCGGGGTGTCCAGGGCGGTGGTCATGCCGGCTGCTCCTCGGTGCGGTACTCGCGCTCGTCGGCGGTGAGCGCCATGAACGCCTCCTCGAGGGAGGCCTGGACGGGGGTGAGCTCGTGCAGCGCGATGCCGGCCTGGGCGGCGCGGTCGCCGACCACCTCGGCCGGGACGCCGCGCACCAGCAGGACGCCGCGCTCGGCGGACTCGACGACGACGTCGGGGCCGGTGAGCAGGCCGGCGAGCTCGGTGGCCCGCGGGCTGCGCACCCGGACGCCGTCCCCGCCGGCCCGGTGCAGGAACTCCGCGGTGGGCACGTCGGCGACCAGCCGCCCGCGGCCCATGACCACGAGGTGGTCGGCGGTCACGGCCATCTCGGCCATCAGGTGGGAGGAGAAGAAGACGGTGCGGCCCTCGGCGGCCAGCCGGCGGGCCAGGGTGCGGATCCACAGCACGCCGTCGGGGTCCAGGCCGTTGACCGGCTCGTCGAGGACGACGGTGGCCGGGTCCCCCAGCAGCGCGGTGGCCACGCCCAGGCGCTGGCCCATGCCGAGGGAGAACCCGCCGACCCGGGTGCCGGCCACGGCGGTGAGCCCGGCGAGCTCCAGCACGGTGTCGACCCGGGCCCGCGGCAGGCCGGCCGTGGCGGCGAGGGCCAGCAGGTGGGCGCGGGCGGTGCGGCCGGGGTGCAGGGCCCGGGCCTCCAGCAGCGCGCCCACCTGCCGCAGCGGGTCGCGGTGCTCGGCGTAGGGCCTGCCGTTCACCAGCGCGGTCCCGGCGGTGGGCCGGTCCAGGCCCAGCACCATCCGCATGGTGGTGGACTTGCCGGCGCCGTTGGGGCCCAGGAACCCGGTGACGACGCCCGGCCGGACGGTCACCGTGACGTCGTCGACGGCGAGGCGCTCGCCGTAGCGCTTGGTCAACCCGTGCAGCTCGATCATGCCGACCAGCCTGCGCGGCCCGGCGCCGTCCGTCGTCGCCCGCGCGGCGTCACCTGCCGTCGCCCGCGGTACTCCTGCCGGCGTACGCCGGCGGTGCCCGGGTCAGAGCGGCTGCGTGCTCCGCCCCGCCCCCCGGGTGGCGGTGGCCCCCTGCACCTGCACCTCGGGGCTGGCGGGGACCCGGCGACCGTCGATGACCGAGCCGGCGCCGGTGCGCAGCGGGACCGGCATCTCCTCGCCCTCGTCGGGCTGGACGTCGGCGGCCCGGGGTGCCGACCGCAGCGCGACCACCAGCCCGGCGGTGAGGACGAGCAGGACCAGGGTCATCACGACGGCCGACAGCGGGTGCGGCAGCGCGGTGGTGAGCAGGAACGAGGCCGCTGCGACCAGGGCGGCGGCGGGCAGGGTGACCACCCAGGCGATGGTCAGCCGGCCGAAGACGCGCCAGTGCACGGTGGCACCGCGGTTGGTGGCGCCGACCCCGGTGATGGCGCCGGCCACGGTGTGGGTGGTCGACACCGGGGCGCCGAGCGCGGTGGACCCGAAGATGGCGACGGCGGCCGCGGTCTCGGCGGCGAAGCCGCTGACCGGGCGGAGGTGGGTGATGCTCGAGCCCATCGTGCGCACGATCCGCCAGCCCCCGGACAGGGTCCCGGCCGCGATGGCGGCGTAGGCGACGAGCACCACCCACAGCGGGATCGGCAGCTCCCCGTCCTCCCCCGCGGTGAGGTGACCGGTGCTGACCAGCAGGGCCGCGATGACGCCCATCGTCTTCTGCGCGTCGTTCCCGCCGTGGGCCAGCGACACCGCCGCCGAGGAGGCCAGCTGCAGCACCCGGAACCGCTTCTCGGTGGCCGGGACGTCCGCCCGGCGCAGGGCCAGCCGCAGCAGGGTCATGGCCAGGCCGCCCAGCAGCAGGCCGGCGACCGGGCTGACGACGATGAACAGGGCCGTCTTCTCCACGCTCTCGCCCTTGATCGCCGCCAGGCCACCGGCGGCCAGCCCGGCCCCGACCAGCCCGCCCACCAGCGCGTGCGAGCTGGACGTCGGCAGCCCCAGGTGCCAGGAGGTGAAGTTCCAGACGATCGCGCCCAGCAGCGCGGAGAAGACCACGGCCGGGCCGAAGAACTCGGCCTGGACCGTCGAGCCGACGGTGTTGGCCACCGCCGTGCCGACGAAGAAGAAGGCGACCAGGTTCCAGCCGGCGGCCCAGAGGACGGCCCACCGGGGCCTGAGCACGCGGGTGGCGACGACGGTGGCGATCGAGTTCGCCGCGTCGTGGAAGCCGTTGGTGTAGTCGAAGAGCAGGGCCAGGGCGATCAGCCCGACCAGGGTCCACAGCGCGAGGTCCACACGGAGAAGGTGCGCCTGCCAACCACGTCGCCGCGCGCCGAGCACGGTGAACATCTGGTGAAGGACGGCGCCGGCCGGGGTGCCCACGGCGACGGCCAGGACGGCGACGACGGCGAGGGCACCGGCGGCGGCGGGCCCGGCCGGGCGGTAGCCTGGACCGCGGTGCGCCGGGAAGTCTGGTCGGCAACTCCTCGACCGACCCCTGCACCCGGAGCCGCGCTGTGTCCTCCCCCTCCCGCCTGTTCGCCCGCGGCACCTACGCCGAGGCGACCCGCATCGCCGCGCGGCTGCGCAAGGAGACCGTCGGCGGCGTCCTGCTGATCGCCGGTGCCGTCGCCGCGCTGGTCTGGGCGAACACCCCCTGGGCCGCGGCGTACGAGGGTCTGCGGGACACCGTGGTGGGCCCGGCGTCGCTGCACCTGGACCTGTCCCTGGGCACCTGGGCCGCCGACGGCCTGCTGGCGATCTTCTTCTTCGTCGCCGGCCTCGAGCTCAAGCGCGAGTTCGTCGCCGGTGACCTGCGGGACCCCCGCAAGGCCGCGCTGCCCATCGCCGCGGCGGTGGGCGGCATGGCCGTGCCCGCGCTGATCTACACGGTGGTCAACCTGCGCAGCGACGGCGGGCTGGCCGGCTGGGCCATCCCCACCGCCACCGACATCGCCTTCGCCCTCGCCGTGCTCGCGGTCATCAGCACCCACCTGCCGGCCGCGCTGCGCACCTTCCTGCTGACCCTGGCGATCGTCGACGACCTCCTGGCCATCACGGTCATCGCGATCTTCTACACCTCGTCGCTGTCCTTCGGCCCCCTGGCGCTGGCGCTCGTCCCGCTGGCGCTGTTCGGCCTCGCGGTGCAGCGGCGCATCCGGTCGTGGTGGATCCTGCTCCCGCTGGCCGCGGTCACCTGGGTGCTGGTGCACGAGTCCGGCGTGCACGCCACCGTGGCCGGCGTCCTGCTCGCGTTCACCGTCCCCGTCGTGCGCAGCCAGGCCGCCGGCGGACCGGACGCCGGCCCGGGTCTGGCCGAGCACTTCGAGCACCGCATCCGGCCGATCTCGGCAGGCATCGCCGTCCCGGTCTTCGCGTTCTTCTCCGCCGGCGTCACCGTCGGCGGGCTGTCCGGGCTGGGCGCCTCGCTCACCGACACCGTCGCGATCGGCATCGTGGTCGGCCTGGTGGCCGGCAAGGCGATCGGCATCAGCGGCGCCACCTGGCTGGTCAGCCGGTTCACCCGGGCCGAGCTGGACACCGACCTGCGCTGGCCCGACGTCGTGGGCCTGTCCCTGCTCGCCGGCATCGGGTTCACCGTCTCGCTGCTCATCGGCGAGCTCGCCTTCGGCCCCGGCTCGCTGCGCGACGAGCACGTCAAGGTCGGCGTCCTCACCGGCACGCTGCTCGCCGCGCTGCTGGCCACCGCCGTGCTCAAGCCCCGCGACCGGGTGTACCGGCGCATCGCGGAGGCCGAGGCCCGCGACGACGACGGCGACGGTGTCCCCGACGTCTACCAGGAGCACGGCCGGGCGGTGCCGCAGACCTCCCCGCGGGAGACCGTGGACGAGGCCGCGGCCCGCAAGCGGTCGACCGACGGGACCGGGTGACCGTCACAGCGGACCCGGGGTTGCCGGGCCGGTCCCGGGGCACCTGACCCCCCGACGACGAGCCGACACCCAGGAGAGACCTGTGCCGACCCGCCCGCTGACCCGAGACCGCGGCCAGCTGCCCATCGAGGACCACGGCCTGATCGGCGACGGCGCCACCTGCGCGCTCGTCGCCCGGGACGGCTCCGTCCCCTGGCTGTGCCTGCCCGACTTCGACTCCCCGCCCTTCCTCGCCGGTCTCCTCGACCACGAGCGCGGTGGCTCCCTCGACCTGGAGGTCGCCGGGCTGGAGACCGCCGACCAGCGCTACCTGGACGACACCGGGGTGCTGGTGACCGAGCTGCACGGCCCGGACGGCGTCGTCGAGGTCACCGACTGCCTCACGCTGCGCGCGGGGGCCGACCTCACCGAGCTGGTCCCCGCCGGCCGCTCGGAGCTGCTGCGGGTGGCCCGGGTCGTCCGCGGGTCGGCCGAGCTGACCGTGCGGCTGCGGCCCAGGGACGACGTCGAGGTCCGCGAGGAGGGCGGCGGCTGGGCGATCTCGTGGCCGGCCCGCCCGGACCTCCGGCTGGCCCTGTGGTGCTCCTCCCCGCTGCGCGCCGAGGACGGCGGGCTGGTCGGCACCGTCACCCTCCGGCCCGGGGAGCCGCTGACCGTCGCGCTGCACTGGTCGGGGGGCACCCGGCTGCAGGACCGGCAGGACCCGGAGGCCCTGGTGCAGCAGACCGCCGCCGCGTGGCGGGCGTGGGCCGCCCGGATCCGGTACGAGGGGCCGCAGCGGGCCCTGGTCCGCCGCTCCGCGCTCACCCTCAAGCTGCTCGACCACGCCGCGACCGGCGCGATCATGGCCGCCGCCACCTCCTCCCTGCCCGAGGAGGTGGGCGGGGTGCGCAACTGGGACTACCGCTACACCTGGGTCCGCGACGCCGCGTTCAGCGTCTACGCCCTGCGCCGCATCGGGCTGACCACCGAGGCCGACTCCTTCCTGGCCTGGACGCTCACCAACGCCGAGCGCGACGGCGG
>Ga0325400_1000519_pt1 | contig 28736 bp, 30 predicted proteins | sample PopdelMetagenome_2_FD_205662 | JGI IMG/M metagenome (GOLD analysis project Ga0325400, IMG submission 205662) | Populus deltoides microbial communities from Bellville, Georgia, United States - Xylem-PdKOR-R1 | ecosystem: Host-associated > Plants > Phyllosphere > Stem > Wood/Secondary xylem...
GCGCTCGGCCACACGCGCCCGCGCTCACCCTGCGATCGTCCGCCCCGCTCGATCGCGTCGGCGAAGCGGGTCGCCGCCTGCCCGGTGACCTGCGCGAGCGCGAACTGCCGTCGCTCCCGCAGCTGGAGCGAAAAGGTAATCGCCTGCGCCACGAACAGCGCCAGCGCGATCAGCAGCGCCATCTGCCCCGCCAGGTTGCGCGGCCACCACCTCACAGCCTGACGACCTCGGTCGCGAGCGTATAGCCGCCGCCCCACACGGTCTTGATGATCTCCGGCGTCTTGGGATCGACCTCGATCTTGCGGCGCAGGCGGCTGACCTGGTTGTCGATCGCCCGGTCGAACGCCGCCGCCTCGCGCCCCTGCGTCAGGTCGAGCAGCTGGTCGCGGGTCAGCACCTGCCGGGGCCGGGTAACCAGCGCCAGCAGCAGGTTGTATTCGCCCGTCGACAGCGGCACCGACACGCCCTCGCGGTCCACCAGCGCGCGCTCGCCCGATTTCAGCACCCAGCCGGCGAAGCCATACGATCCGCTCTCGGGCGCATGCTGGCGGGTGCCGCCCGCCGACAGCCGCCGCAGCACCACCTTGACCCGCGTCGCCAGTTCGCGCGGCGAGAAGGGCTTCACGACGTAATCGTCCGCACCCATCTCCAGCCCGACGATCCGGTCGGTCTCCTCTGCGCGTGCGGTCAGCAGGATCACGGGAGTGTCGCTGGTCGCGGCGATGTGGCGGCACAGGCTCAGGCCGTCCTCGCCCGGCATCATGATGTCGAGGATGACGAGGTCGATCGCATAGGCGGCCAGCCGCATCCGCGCCGATTCCGCGTCGCCCGCCTGGGTGACGCGAAACCCCTGCTTGGTAAGGTACACCGCCAGCGGCTCGCGGATCGAGCGCTCGTCATCGACGAGCAGCAGGTGCGGCTGGTCTCCCATGCCCGATGTCATAGCGTCGGCGTGGGTCGGGTACCAACCATTCAGTCCGCACCGTCGGGGGGCGGTGCGGACGGCGTGGGCGGGGCAGGGGGCGCCGCCATGCGGCCGCGACCCGGGCCGGCCCGCATCTCGGCGGGGTCCAGCCGGCCGTCACGATTGGCGTCCATCCGGTCGAACCGCGCGCCCGCTTCGGCCAGGGCCTCCTGCCGGGTCACGACCCCGTCGCCGTTCGCGTCGGCGCGCATGGTCATGCCGCCGCGCGGGGGCCCGGGCGGGCGGTCCTGGGCGAGGGCGGGCACGGCGAGCGCCGCCGTGGCGATCGCCAGATCCAGCAAGGATGGCATGGTGATCCTCCTTTTCGCCGGCGCGTCGGTGCGGCCGGCCTCACCGTGCTAGGGTCGCCGCGTCGCGCCCATGTGTCGGCGCACGCGCGCAAGTGTCGCAATGTGTCGCGATCCGCCGGCTCAGGCGAAGATCGCGACGCTCTGCATCTGCTCCGCCACCGCGCGCCCGTCCGCGTTCCACACCCGCATCACCTGGCTCGACGCGCCGTCCCGCGCATGATCGGCGCGCGCCTGGAGCAGCCACCAGCCGTCGGTCGTCAGTGGGGGCGCGAGCAGATTGACCAGCCACGTCATCGAGCTGAGCGGCACATGCTCGCGCAGCAGCCGAAGCGCCGCGGGCGGCAGCGAATCGGCGACCGCGAGCAGCTCCACCGCCGGGTCGAGCCCACTCCGCTCGCGCAGCCGCGTCCAGCGCAGCCACTCGGCCGCGGCCAGCCCCTCGCGCTGGTCGACATACTCGAACTGTTGGGTGAACGGCACCTCCGGCCGCCCGGTCCAGGTCCGATCGCCGGGGCCGGGCCGCGGCAGGGCAGGGGGCTGCCCCTCATCATGCGTCAGCCGGGAGGCGATCGCGCCCATGAACACGAAGGTCGCGCGCAGCCCCAGCCCCGCCTCGCCGATCACGTCCGCCTGCATGAACGTGGCGTTGCGCCCCCGCCGCAGCCGCTCGGCCCGGATCGTCACCGCGCCCGCCAGCGGCCCGACGAACGACACCTGCGCCGAGCGCAGCGGCGGCAGGTCCGGCTCCAGTCCTTGCGCGACATGCAGCGCCAGCGCCGCCGACAGCCCGCCATAGCTGGTGCGCCCCTGCAACCAGTCCGGCGGGATCGTCGCGCGCCAGCCATCGCCGGCGGGCTCCAGGCCGGCGAGGATGTCGGGCAGGCTGGTCATGCGAGCTCCGCCATCCGGTCGTCGAAAAGCCCGAACAGCACGGTCGAGGCGTACATCGCCACCGCCCGCTCGCGCGGCATCGTCCCCGCCCATTTCCGCATGTCGAACGCCGCGTTCTGGAGCGACATCAGCGCCTGCGCCGCGATCAGCGCATCGACGGGGCGGCACGACCCTTCCGCCGCGCCGTCCATCATCATCCCCGCATAGCGACGGGCGATCCGGTTCGACCACGCCACCATCGCCGCGCGCTCCCCGGCGGGTAACCCCGACAGCGCGGTCGTGCGGAGCAGCGGGGGGTCTTGCGAGAACTGCACGTCGACCAGCGTCGCCACCGTGCTCGCGAGCCGTCGCCAGTGGCTGCCCCCGGCGTCGTCCGCACGCCCCTGCGCCGCCGCGATCGTGTCGAAGCTGCGCCGGTAGCAGGCGATCACCAGCTCGTCCTTGGCATCGAGATGGTGGTAGAAGCTGCCCTTGGTGACGTTCAGCTCCGACGCGATCCGCTGCACCGACGCGCCGCGATAACCCAGCTCGTTGATGAGCCGCGTCGCCGCCAGCAGGAACTGTCCGCGCCCCGGCTCCCGATCCGCGCCGCCAAGGTCGAGCAGCTCGGGCGCCCAGCGCTCGCCGGGCGCGGCGACGCCGTGGCGGAACACGTCCATCAGCCGCGCCTCGACCCGGTCGTACTGGTCCGGATCGTAGCGGTCGAGCCACACCGGCAGCCAGAAGGTGTTCTCCAGCAGCACATGCGCCCGCGCGCCGTTCAGGTCCTTGGCGGCGCGGGTCGGTGCGGCGCCCCACAGCGCACGCGTCTTGCGGAACACCCGCTGCCATCCCGCCATCAGCCGCCCGCGCACCGGCTCCTCGGTCGCGCGCAGGTCGGAAAGCACGGCGAACGCGGTCTCCTCGCCCCGCCCGATCCGGGCCAGCCGCGCCATGTTGAGCCGGACGTACCGCGCCACCCGCGCCTCGGGCGTCGCCTCCACCGCCGCCTCGTCCAGCATCGCGCTCAGCCGCTCCAGCGTGTTCTCGAACGCTGCGGTCGCAAGGTCCTCCTTGCGCTTGAAGTAATAGGTGACGCTGGTGGTGTTCAGCCCCACCCGCCGCGCGACGTCGGCAAAGGTCATGCCCTTCGCGCTCTGTTCGTTGATCGCTTCGGCGGCGGCGGCCAGGATGGCGTCGCGCTTCGCCCGGAAGCGCGTGGTCCCCCCATTCTCCGCGGCCGTTCCCGCCGGTGCCTTCATGTCGACGATCCTAACAGCTTCTCCCCTACGGAACAGGGGTTTTTTGGTTCATCGGTACGGTGTGGGCGACAAGCGGCGGCGGATCGGCTTTACCGAACAACCGGTACGGTCTAGATCGCAGGTCGAGACACGACAGGGGAGAGGGCGATGGACTTCACGCTCACCGAACGCGAGACCTATTGGCGTGATCGGGTCCGCGACTTCATCGCCGCCGAGATCGCCCCGCGTCAGGCCGAGTACCACGCGCAGAGCCACGCCGGCGAGCGATGGAAGGTGATCCCGGTGATCGAGGAGGTCAAGTCGCGCGCACGGGCGGCGGGGCTCTGGAACTTCTTCATGCCCCCGCGTTCGGGCCGCGCCCATGTCGACGACAGCTTCGAGTTCGAGGGGCAGCAGCTTTCCAACCTCGAATACGCCCTGTGCGCCGAGGAGATGGGCCGCATCGGCTGGGCGAGCGAGTGCTTCAACTGCTCCGCCCCCGACACCGGCAACATGGAGGTGTTCCATCGCTACGGCACGCTTGCGCAGAAGGAGCGCTGGCTGCGTCCGCTGATGAACGGCGAGATCCGCTCCGCCTTTCTGATGACCGAGCCCCAGGTCGCCTCGTCGGACGCGACCAACATCGAGACCGCGATGGTGCGGGACGGCGATCATTACGTCGTCAACGGGCGTAAATGGTGGTCGTCGGGCGTCGGCGATCCGCGCTGTAGGGTTGCGATCCTGATGGGCAAGACCAGCTTCGAAGGATCGCGCCACCAGCAGCAGTCGATGATGATCCTCGACATGGAGGCCCCCGGCGTCCGCATCGAACGGATGCTGTCGGTGTATGGCTACGACCACGCCCCCCATGGCCATGGCGAAGTGGTCCTGGACGACGTCCGCATCCCCGTCGACGACGTCCTGCTCGGCGAAGGCAGGGGGTTCGAGATCGCGCAAGGCCGGCTCGGTCCCGGCCGCATCCACCATTGCATGCGCACCATCGGCGTCGCCGAGGCCGGGATCGAGGCGATGGCCAAGCGCCTGCTGTCGCGCGTCGCGTTCGGCAAGCGCATCGCCGACCACAGTGTCTGGGAACAGCGGATCGCCCGCGCACGCATCGACATCGAGATGACCCGTCTCCTCTGCCTCAAGGCCGCGGACATGATGGACAAGGCGGGGAACAAGGCCGCCCAGCTCGAAATCGCGATGATAAAGGTTCAGGCTCCGACCATGGCGCTCCAGATCCTCGACGATGCGATCCAGGCGCATGGCGGCGGCGGCGTCTCCGCCGACTTTCCCCTCGCGCATGACTGGGCGAGCGTCCGCACCCTGCGCTTCGCCGACGGCCCCGACGAGGTCCACAACCGCGCGATCGCCCGCCACGAGTTCGGCCGCTGGGGCGACTGGAAGGCCGACCTCCCCACCCGCGACCCGCAGATGCAGCGGTAGGCGCGCACCGCCACCCCCACTCCGTCACCCCAGCGAAGGCTGGGGTCGCCCCGAGAGGACGCGTGACGCCAGCCACCCAACGACCCCGGCCTGCGACGGGGTGACGGAGACCCGAATGAAAGCCGCCGTCCTCCACCAGCCCCGCACCCCCCTCGTGATCGAGGACGTGGCGGTTGCCGATCCCGCCCCGCGCGAGGTGCTGATCCGCACCCATGCGGTCGGCGTCTGCCGTTCCGACCTCCATTTCGTCGATGGCGCGTTCCCGCACCCGGTCCCGACCGTCCCCGGCCACGAGGCGGCGGGGGTGGTCGAGGCGGTCGGATCGGACGTGGTCCACGTCAGGCCCGGCGACCACGTCATCACCTTCTTCACCGCATTCTGCGGCACCTGCGAGTTCTGCACCACCGGCCGCCTGTCGCTGTGCATCGACCCCTCGACGAAGCGCCCGCCGACCGCCCCGCCGCGGCTGTCGCGCGAGGACGGCGAGGCGCTCGCCCCCTTCCTCAACCTGTCCGCGTTCGCCGAGACGATGCTGGTGCACGAGAACGCGTGCGTCGCGATCGACAAGGCGATGCCCCTCGACCGCGCGGCGCTGCTCGGTTGCGCGGTCATCACCGGTTCGGGCGCGATCTTCAACGACAGCCGCCTCAAGCCCGGCGAGACCGTCGCAGTGATCGGCGCGGGCGGCATCGGTCTCGCCGCGATCAACGCCGCGAAGATCGCGGGAGCAGGGCGGATCGTCGCGATCGATCCCGTCCCCGAGAAGCGCGAACTGGCCCGAAAGCTCGGCGCTACCGACACCCTCGACGCCGCCGACCCCGCGGTCGGTAAGCGATGCCTCGCGCTTACCGGCGGCGGGGTGAACTACGCGATCGAGGCGGTCGGCCGCCCCGAAACCGCCGAACTCGCCTGGCAGGTCCTGCGCCGCGGCGGCACCGCGACAATCCTCGGCATGATCGCGCCCGGCGGGTCGGTGTCGATCCCCGGCCCCAGCTTCCTGTCGGGCAAGCGGATGCAAGGCTCGCTGCTCGGCTCCACCCAGTTCCCGGTCGACATGCCCCGCCTCGTCGCCATGTACCTCGATGGCCGCCTCGATCTCGACACCCTGGTCGCCGAACGCATCCGCCTCGACCAGGTCAACGAAGCCCTCGACGCCCTGCGCCGCGGTGACGCGGTCCGCAGCATCATCATGTTCGATTGAGGGAAGAGTTGTGCTTTTGCGACAGGCAGCTTGTGCTCCCGCGAAGGCGGGAGCCCAGTCTGGGCCTCCGCCTTCGCGGAGGCACACGGAGACGACATGATGAAGCCCGGGTACGTCTACATCATGGCCAGCGGACGCAACGGCACGATCTACATCGGCGTCACGAGTAACCTGTCCGCCCGCGCCTATCAGCACCGCAACGGACTGATCGACGGCTTCAGCCGCAAGTACGGCTGCAAGCTGCTGGTCTGGTACGAGGCGCACGACGACCTGCAGGACGCACGTTATCGCGAACTGCAGATGAAGAAGTGGAACCGCCAGTGGAAGCTAGCGGAGATCGAGCGCATGAACCCCGACTGGCGCGACCTGTACGAGACGATCTGCGGCTAGCCCGCAATATTGTGCTCCCGCGAAGGCGGGAGCCCAGACTGGGCCTCCGCCTTCGCGGAGGCACATGGGAGGGATGAGGTGACCGAAGCGACAGCAGGCATGACCGGCACGACCGAGGTCGCTGACAAGGATCGGCTCGACCTGGACCGATTGGCGGCATGGATGAAGACGCAGATCTCCGGCTTCACCGGCCCGCTCGCCTACGCCAAGTTCGCCGGCGGCCAGTCCAACCCGACCTACCGCCTCGACACCCCGGGCCGCGCCTACGTCCTCCGCCGCAAGCCGTTCGGCCCGACCCTGCCGTCCGCGCACGCCGTCGATCGCGAGTACCGCGTCATCGCCGGGCTCCACCCCAACGGATTTCCGGTACCCCGGCCATACTGTCTGTGCGAGGACCCCGCCGTGATCGGCGCGCCCTTCTACGTCATGGAGATGGTCGAGGGCCGTACGATCTGGGACGGCGCGATGCCGGGCGCCACGCCCGACCAGCGCCGCGCGCATTACGAAGCGGTGGTCGACACGCTCGCAGCGCTCCACACCGTCGACTATGCCGCGGCCGGCCTGTCCGACTATGGCAAGCCCGGCAATTATTTCGAACGCCAGGTCGCGCGCTGGACCCGGCAGTACCGCGCCGCCGAGACCGAGCGGATCGAGCCGGTCGAACGGCTGATCGAGTGGCTGCCCCGCACCCTGCCGCCCCAGACCCGTACCGCGATCGTCCATGGCGACTACCGCATCGACAACATGATCTTCGCCGCCGACGGACCCCGCGTCCTGGCGGTGCTCGACTGGGAGCTGTCGACCCTGGGCGATCCGCTCGCCGACTTTTCCTACTTCCTGATGAGCTGGGTCACCGAGCCCGAGGGTCGCTCCGGCGTGATGGGGATGACCGGCCCCGACACCGGCATCCCGACGATTGAAGAGGTGGTCGCACGCTACTGCGCCGCGACGGGGCGCGACGGCGTGCCACGGCTCGACTGGTACTTTGCCTACAACCTGTTCCGCCTCGTCGGCATAGTCCAGGGCATCCGCCGCCGCATCATCGACGGCAACGCATCGAGCGCGCAGGCCGAGCGCACCGTCCAGCGCCTGCCCGCGCTCGCCGACGCGGCCTGGGGTTTCGCGAAGCGCGCGGGGGCATGACGGGGCTGTCCTACATGGCCCCGGCATGGCAGACCCTGGCGATGACCAGGCCCGATCTCAGTCCCATCGCAGTTGCACTTTCGTCAAGTGGAGACTGGCAGAAGGCGCAGAAACAGCGTTATCGCCTCCACTTCCTCCACTTGACGATGGCGGTCTCACGATCGGACGGGCGAGGAGCGTGAGGTTCGCGGGCAAGGGCGTGATCGTCACCGGCGCGGGCTCCGGCATCGGCCGCGCCGCCGCGGTCGGTTTCGCGGCGGAGGGCGCGCGCGTGCTCTGCGCCGACCTGACCGAGGGCGCGGACGAGACTGCCGCGCTGATCGGTGACGCTGCGGTCCCGATGCGGATGGATGCCGGGTCCGAAGATGACGTGATCCGTGCGGTCACCACCGCCCGCGATCTGTTCGGCGGGATCGACGTCATGTTCGCCAACGCGGGCATCTCGGGCGGGCTCGCCAACGTCTTCGACACCGACGTGTCGCTCATCACCGAGGTGCTGCGGGTAAACCTGATCGGCCCGTTCCTCGCCATCAAGCACGCCGCCCCGCAGATCGCTGAGCGAGGTGGCGGCGCGATCGTCGTCACCGCCAGTGTCGCCGGCCTCCGCTCGGGCGCGGGCTCGCCGGCCTACTCGGCATCGAAGGCTGGGGTCATCAACCTGGCGCAGGTCGCCGCGCAGCAGCTGTCGGGATCGAACGTCCGGGTCAACGCGATCTGCCCCGGCCTGACCGAGACGGGGATGACCCGCCCGACCTTCGACTATGCCCGCGATGCCGGCAAGCTCGACCGCATCGGCCGCCTCAATCCCATGCGCCGTGGTGCCCAGCCCGAGGAACTGGCGCGCGTCGCCCTGTTTCTGGCTTCGGACGAGGCGAGCTACGTCAATGGTCAGGCGCTTGCAGTCGACGGAGGCCTGTCCTCCAGCCATCCCGTCGTTCGACAGGATTACGGCCGGACGGCGGTCTAGTCGCGCCGACGGATCAGCCCTTCCTGCGCGACGCTTGCGACCAGCCGCCCGTCGCGGGTGAAGATGCTGCCCCGGTTGAACCCACGTGCATGCCCCGCCCAAGGGCTGTCCGTGTGGTAGAGCAGCCACTCATCGACCCGAAACGCCTCATGCAGCCAGAGCGCATGGTCGAGGCTGGCGGTCTGCATGCCCCGGTTCATCCAGCCAACCCCGTGCGGCATCATCGCGGTGCCCAGCAGCCCCATGTCGGACGCATAGGCCAACATCGCCCGATGCAGCGCCGGATCGTCATCCACCGGCGCGGCCGCCCGAAACCAGATCGCCTGAACCGGCTTGGCCGGTTCCGGATCGACGAGCCCGCGCGGTGTGACGCTGCGGGTCTCGATCGGCCGTGGCCGGGTAAGGTGCCGACGAAAGCGCTCGGGTACGCTGTCCGCGAGTGCGCCGCGCACCTCATGGTCGGGGCGGAGTTGCTCGGGCGGGGGTACGTCGGGCATCGCCGCCTGATGCGCCAGCCCGTCTTCCGCTATTTGGAACGAGGCGGCGAGGTTCAGGATCGGCTGTCCCCGCTGGAGCGCGATCACGCGGCGGGTCGCGAAGCTCCGCCCTTCAAAGTCGCGAACGACGCGGTAAACGATCGGGTGCTCCTCCGATCCGGGGCGCATGAAATAGGCGTGGAGCGAGTGCGCGGCCTTGTCCCGATCGGTCGAGCGCTGGGCGGCCTGGAGCGCTTGCGCGATCACCTGTCCGCCGAACACGCGGCCTTCGCCGCCGCGCTGGCGTGCGCCGCGATACAGGTCGGTGTCGATCTCCTCGACGTCCAGCAGCGCGGCAAGCCCCGCCACCAGCGCCGCCGGAGTCGTGTCGTCGTCCATTGCGGTCAATAGCCCGCCAGCCGCGCCAGACGATCGGCGTGGTAGTTGGCGTCGCCCCACAACTCTGCGAGAACGCGGGCGCGCTTTATATAGAAGCCGATGTCATACTCGTCGGTCATGCCGATGCCGCCGTGCATCTGGATGCCTTCCTGGACCGAAAGGGTGGTCGCGCGGGCGGTCATCGCCTTGGCGACCGACACGGCCTCGTCCGCCCTGTCCGAGTCCGTGTCGAGCAACTGTTGTGCATTGAGCACGGCGGCTCGGGCGACCTCCATTTCGCTGTAGAGGTGGGCGGCGCGGTGCTGGAGCGCCTGGAAACTGCCGATCGGCACGCCGAACTGCTTGCGCTCCTTGAGGTAGCCGACCGTCATGTCCATCGCGCCGCCCCCGACGCCGAGCAGTTCGGCCGCAACGCCGGTGCGGCCGGCCCGCAGCAGCCGGTCGAGCGGGGCCGAGCCGCCGTCGACCTCGCCGATGACGGCGTCGGCATTGACCTGTACGTCGGCGAAGGTGGCGTGCGCCGCGATGCTGCTGTCCGCCAATCGCTCCGGCCGGGTAGCGAGATCGGGCGTGTCGCGAGGGACGGCGAACAGGGTCAGGCCGTCGCGGTCGTCGGGGCTACCGGCGGTCCGGGCGGCGACGAGCAGGACGTCGGCGACATGGCCGTGGACGACGAAGCGCTTCTCACCCGACAGGCGGAAGCCGTTGCCCAAGCGCTCGGCGCGAAGCTCGACGCGGTCGCGGTGCTTGGCGTTCTCGTCGATTGCGAGCGCGGCAACCGTTTCACCCGACACGATGCCGGGGAACCAGCGGTCGGCGGCGGCGCTGCCCTTCAGCGCCTCGACCGCCGCGACCGCGGTGGTGAGAAAGGGGGAGGGGGAGAGGTTGCGGCCGATCTCCTCCAGCACCACGCCCGCCTCGACATGGCCGAGCCCGAGCCCACCCTGGTCCTCGGGGACGAGGATGCCGGTGAACCCCATTTCGGCGAACTGACGCCACAGGTCGCGGCTGAAGCCCGTCGGGTCATTGGCGTCGCGCAAGCCTCGCAGCTGCGACACGGGGGCGTGCTCGGCGACGAAGTCTCGCGCGGTGTCGCGGAGCATCTGCTGTTCGTCGTTGAGGTAGAGTGGCATTGTCTACTCCGTCATCCCGGCGAAGGCCGGGATCTCGTGCCGCAAGCGCGCGTGGTGGAAAGCGACCCCAGCCTTCGCCGGGGTGACGGCTTCCTGCGCGGTCAGGACGGCAACTCCAAGATGCGCTTGGCGATGATGTTGAGTTGGACCTCGCTCGTCCCGCCCTCGATCGAGTTCGCCTTGGTGCGCAGCCATGTGCGCGCGGCTGCGCCGCCGCGGGAGGCATGGCTCTCCCATTCAAGCGTGTCGGCGCCGCCCGCGGCCATCGCCAGCTCGTGGCGGTCCTTGTTCAGCTCGGTGCCGTAGTATTTCATCATGCTGGGCTGGGCGGGGTGGGCGCGGCCGGCCTTGAGCTCGTCGAGGAAGCGCTCGCTCATCGCCGCGAATGCGCGGGCGCGGACCTCGAACTGCGCGATCTGCGCGCGGAGCAATGGGTCCGCGAGGCGTCCGTCCCGGTCGAGGCCGACGGTGGCAATCGCTCCCTCAACCAGCGGGTTGCGTCCGCCCGCTGCCAGACCCATCCCCGAGATCATCTCGCGTTCGTGGCCGAGCAGGTATTTGGCGACATCCCAGCCCTTGTTCTCGTCATGGATGCGGTTGGCCTTGGGGACGCGGACGTTGTCGAAGAACGTCTCGCAAAAGGGCGAATAGCCGGAGATCAGCAGGATCGGCTTGGTCGAGACGCCCGGACTCGCCATGTCGAACAGGACGAAGCTGATCCCGCCCTGCTTCGATGCCTTGCTGGTGCGGACCAGGCAGAAGATCCAGTCCGCCTCGTCGGCGTAGCTGGTCCACACCTTCTGCCCGTTGACGATATAGGCGTCGCCCCCCTCGTCATCATCGGCGTCGTCGGCGCTGGTCGCAAGACCGGCGAGGTCGGAGCCGGCGTTCGGTTCCGAATAGCCCTGACACCAGCGGATCTCGCCGCGCGCGATCCTCGGCAGGTGTTCGAGCTTCTGCCCCTCCGTCCCGTACTTCAGCAGCGCTGGCCCCAGCATCGAGATGCCGAACGAATTGAGCGGATTGCGCGCGCGGATCGCGGCCATTTCCTCGCGCAGCACCTTGGTCTGCGCGGGCGAGAGGCCGCCGCCACCATAGGCCGTCGGCCAGTCGGGGACGGTCCAGCCCTTGCCCGCCATCGCGGCGAGCCATCGCGCCTGTGCGGGGTTGGCGGCGGGGTCGTAGCGACGACCGCCCCAGCATACGTCCTTGTCCGAGCGCACCGGCTCGCGCATCTCGGGCGGGCAATGGGCGGCGAGCCAGGCGCGGGTATCGGTGCGGAAGGTGTCGAGGTCGGTGTCGGTCATGGTCCGTCCTTCCAAGCCGTCACCCCGGACGTGTTCCGGGGTCCACCGCGCAACAATCAGCGCCGGCACTGGTGGAGACGTGGACCCCGGAACAAGTCCGGGGTGACGAATGCGGCTACTTGATCGTGCCGGCCTTCAGGCTCTGCGCGACCGCGAACCCGTGCTTTTCCAAGCCGGCGACGACCTTGTCGTATCCTTCGGTCTTCGCCCAGAACATCGGCCCGCCACGATAGACCGGCCAGCCATAGCCGTAGATCCACACCACATCGACGTCCGACGCGCGCTGCGCCTTGCCCTCCTCCAGGATCAGCGCGCCCTCGTTGACCATGGGATACAGGGTGCGCTCGACGATCTCCTGGTCGGTGACCTCGTGCTGGGGCGTGCCGGTCTTCTCGCGCCATTCGGCGATGATTTCGGCGACGCGGGCGCTGGCGGAGGGGGTACGCTTCTCGTCATAGTCGTAGAAGCCGGCCTGCTTCTTCTGGCCCCAGCGCCCTTCCGCGGCGAGCGCGTCGCGGACGTTCTCGATCCGGGTCGGGTCGCGGTGCCAGCCGATGTCGACGCCGGCGAGGTCGGCCATCTGGAACGGCCCCATCGGCATCCCGAACGCGACATGGACGCGGTCGATCTGCTCGGGCGTGGCACCTTCCAGCAGCAGCTTGTTGGCCTCCACCTGCCGCGGCATCAGCATGCGGTTGCCGATGAAGCCATAGGTGACGCCCGCAACCACCGCGACCTTCCGGATTTTCTTGGCTAGGTCCATCATCGTCGCGATCACGTCGGGCGCGGTCTGCGCGCCGCGCACCACCTCCAGCAGCTTCATGACGTTCGCGGGCGAGAAGAAGTGCATCCCGACCACATCCTGCGGTCGCTGGGTCACGGCAGCGATCTCGTCGATATTGAGGTAGGAGGTGTTGGAGGCCAGGATCGCGCCCGGCTTGCAGATGCCGTCGAGCCGGGTGAAGATCTCCTTCTTCACGTCCATGTTCTCGTACACCGCCTCGATCACGAGGTCACATTCCGCCAGCGCGGCGAAGTCGAGCGTGGGGGTGAGCGCGCCCATCGCCGCCTCGACCTGGTCGGGCTTCATCCGCCCCTTGGCCGCGGTCGCCTCGTAGGTCTTGCGGATCGTGCCCTGGCCGCGGTCGAGCGCCTCCTGCGCCATTTCGACAATGGTAACGGGGATGCCGGCGGACAGGAAGTTCATCGCGATGCCGCCACCCATCGTGCCGGCGCCGATCACGCCGACGCGGTTGATGGCGCGCAGCTGCGTATCGGCGGACACGTCGTCGATCTTGGACGCCTGGCGCTCGGCGAAGAAGATGTGGCGCTGGGCCGCCGATTGCGTGCCCATCATCAACTTCATGAACTCGGCGCGCTCGAACTGGACGCCTTCGTGGTAGGGGACCGCGGTCGCCTTGACGACGCACGCGATGTTCGCGGCGGGTGCGTCGAAGCCGCGGAAGCGGCGGCCGTTTTCCCTGGTGAAGGCGGCGACCGCCTCGGGATCCGGCGCGACCTCGCGCTCGGACGCGCGCGGGATCGGGCGGGCGGCCTTCACCTCGCGCGCGAAGGCGATCGCATCGGCCTCCAGCGAACCTTCACCGACGATGCGGTTGACGAGGCCGGCATCGGCCGCTTTTTGCGCGGCGATCGGGTCGCCCTTGGCGCACATCTCGAGCGCGAGGCGGACGCCCGCGACGCGCGGCAGCCGCTGGGTGCCGCCCGCGCCGGGTAGCAGCCCCAGCTTGACCTCGGGGGTGCCAAGCTTGGCCGAAGGAGTCGCGACGCGATAGTGACAGGCGAGCGCGACCTCGCACCCGCCGCCCAGCGCGGTGCCGTGGATCGCGGCGATCACCGGCTTGTCCGACGCCTCGACCATGTCGACCAGCGTCGGCAGGAACGGCTCGGCCATCGGCTTGCCGAACTCGGTGATGTCCGCGCCGGCGAAAAAGGTGCGGCCATCGCAGCGGATCACCATCGCTTCGACCGAGGCGTCGGCGACGCCCTGCTTGATCGCGGCCTCCAGCCCCTGTCGCACGGCGGCACCGAGCGCGTTGACCGGCGGGTTGTCGGAGATGATGATGAGGACGTCACCGTGACGTTCGGTGCGGATCGGGGAGGTCATAGGCAACTCCATTCGGGTCAGTTGAGGGCCGCGTAGATCAGCGTCTTGAGCTCGCGGCGGATGGGATACAGGCTGGACGGGCTCAGCTGGGTCATGAACACCATGTGGATACGCTCGACGGGGTCGATGAAAAAGGCGGTCGAGAACATCCCGCCCCAGTGATACTCGCCGACCGAGCCGGGGAGCATCGAACGCGCGACGTCGATCGTCATCGCAAAGCCCAGCCCGAAGCCCGTGCCCGCATTCGTCGCCTCGCTGAACAGGGACCGCGAGATGCTGGACAGGTCCGCGCCGCCGGGCAGGTGGTTGCGCGTCATCAGGTCCAGCGTCTTGCGCCCGACGATCCGCACGCCGTCCAGCGTGCCGCCGTTCAGCAGCATCGTGCAGAAGCGGTGATAGTCGAGCGTCGAGGATACAAGCCCGCCGCCGCCCGACACGAGCCGGGGCGCGCGCGACCAAGCGCCGGACCCGCCGCGGTCGTACAGGACGCGGCCTTCGCCCGGCTTCATCGTCCAGCAGTCGGTGAGCCGGTCGACCTTGTCGGCGGGGACGTGGAAGAAGGTGTCGTGCATCCCGAGCGACGCGAAGATACGGGTCGCAAAGAAGCGGTCGAGCGGCATGCCCGACACCCGCTGCACCACCGCGCCGAGCACGTCGGTGGCGACCGAATAGTTCCATGAGGTGCCCGGCTGAAACTCCAGTGGCAATCGGCCGAGCGCGGCGACGAAGCCGTCGAGGTCGAGGTCGCCATGCCAGCTCTCAATCCGCCCCTCGCGATAGGCCGCGTCGACGTTGGTGCGGTTCTGGAAGCCGTAGGTGAAGCCGGCGGTGTGGCGGAGCAGGTCCACCATCCGCATCGGCTCGGCGACCGGGCGGGTCGCGAAGGGAACGCCCGCGCCGCCGCCTTGGTAGACCCCCATGTTCTTCAGCTCGGGCAGGACGTGATGGACGGGCGTATCGACCGCGACCAGCCCCTCCTCGACCAGCATCATGAAGGCAATCGAGGTGACCGGCTTGGTCATCGAGGCGATACGGAACAGCGCGTCGTCGGCGAGCGCCGCGCTGCCCTCTCGCGCGAGACCCTGGCTGGAGAAGTGCGCGACCTCACCATCGCGGGCGACCAGCAGCTGGGTGTGGGGGAGCAGGCCGGTGTCGAGGTAGCGGGTCTGCAAGAACGAATCGATGCGCGAAAGCCGCTGCGCGTCGAAGCCGTTACCGTGCACCTGTCCATACCCCCGCTTCGAAACCGGTCCGCTCCTATTGCCTTGAGCGCCCCGCAAATCAACTCTAACCTGCGTTGCGACATCCACCAAGCCAAACCCGACCTTCAAGTCGGACAGGAGAGTCGCCGATGGCCAGCGAACCGCCGATCCCGCTTCCGCCCGGCTGGCCGGCGATGGACATGGCGGAGGCGCGGGCGCGGTTGACTGCGTCGGGCGCGCGGTTCGAGATGGCCGAGGCGATGATTCGGGGCGTGCCGACGCGCGTGTGGATCAACACGCCGCCCTCGCTGGCATGGCTCGCCCAGGCCGCGGCTGCGCATGGCGAGCGGGTGTTCACCGTGTACGAGGACGAGCGGGTCACCTACGCCGCCAACGCGCGCGCGGTGGCGACGCTGGCGGCGCATCTGAGCACGCTGGGGGTGGGCAGAGGCGATCGGGTGGCGCTGGCGATGCGCAACCTGCCCGAATGGCCGGTGGCGTTCTTTGCGGCGGTGTGCCTGGGCGCGATCATCGTGCCGCTCAATGCGTGGTGGACGGGGGCGGAGCTCGCCTATGGCCTTCGGGACTCGGGCGCGCGGGTGCTGATCGTCGACGACGAGCGGCACGGGCGGATCGCGCTCCACCAGGACGATTTGCCGGGGCTGGACCATGTGCTGGTCGCGCGGGCGAGCGCGCCGCTGACCGGGATCGCTGCGCGGCTGGAGGGCGCGATCGGGACCCCGCACGACTGGGCCGCGTTGCCCCCCGTCGCTTTCCCCGATGTTGCGATTGAGCCGGACGACGACGCCTTCATCTTCTACACCAGCGGCACCACCGGCGCGCCCAAGGGGGCGATCGGCACCCACCGCAACATGTGTTCGAACATCCTGTCGGGCGGCTATTCCGCGGCGCGCAGCTATCTGCGCCGGGGAGAGGCGCCGCCCGAGCCGACCCCGCGGGTGATGCTGAACGTCATCCCGCTGTTCCACGTCACCGCTTGCTCGGCGGGGCTGATGGGGGCGATCGCAACCGGATCGACGGTGATCTTCATACGCCGCTGGGATCCGGTGCGTGCGATGGAGATCATCGAGCGCGAGCGGGTCAACGTGACCGGCGGGGTGCCGACGATCGCGTGGCAGCTGCTCGAACACCCCGATCGCCGCCGCTACGACCTATCGAGCCTGGAATCCATCAGCTATGGCGGCGCACCCTCCGCGCCCGAGCTGGTGCGGCGCATCCATGCCGAGTTCGGCGCGTTGCCCGGCAATGGCTGGGGCATGACCGAGACCTGCGCGACGGTGACCCACCATGGCGCGGAGGACTATCTCGCCCGACCCGACAGCGCCGGGCCGCCGGTCGCCGCCGCGGACGTGAAGATCGTCGCCGACGATGGCGTAACCGAGGTGCCGGTCGGCGAGGTCGGCGAGCTGTGGGCGCGTGGGCCGATGGTCGTGCGCGGCTACTGGAACAAGCCGGAGGCAAGCGCGGCGACCTTCATCAACGGTTGGGTGCGGACGGGGGACCTTGCACGGCTCGACGCGGAGGGGTTCGTCACGATCGTCGACCGCGCCAAGGACATGGTGATCCGCGGCGGCGAGAACATCTATTCGACCGAGGTCGAGAACGTCCTCTACGCCCATCCCGCGGTGACCGACTGCGCGATCATCGGCATTCCGCATCGTACGCTGGGCGAAGAACCGGCGGCGGTGGTGCACCTCGCTCCCGGCTGCGGTGCGAACGAGGCGGAGCTCCAGTCCTGGGTGGGCGGCCGCCTCGCGGCGTTCAAGGTGCCGGTGGCGATCCGCTTCGTCGATGCGACCCTGCCCCGGAACGCGAATGGCAAGATCCTGAAGGGCGAGTTGCGGCAGCTGTTCGCGGAACCGGCGGGGTAGGGGTAGCGATCATCCGCACTTAGCGGGGGATGATCGCAGACGTGCTATGCCTGCCCGATCGCCGCCTCGATCGCGTGGGCCCACCCGGCGAGGCGCGCCTGCCGGAGGTCGGGGTCGAGGGCAGGAGTGAATGGCTCCACCTCCCCGCGCATCGTCGTCGCAGCGGCAGTCAGGTCTGGGAACAGCCCCGCACCGACGCCCGCGAGCATCGCGGCACCAAGGGCGGTGGTCTCGGCAAAGCGCGGGCGCTCGACGGGCAGGTCGAGCATGTCGGCCATGTCCTGCGCTATCCAGTCATTGGCGACCATGCCGCCGTCGATCCGCAACACCGTCCATTCCGCCCCGTCCGCGGCAAAGGCGCGCTGGAGGTCGGACGCCTGGTACGCCATCGATTCCAGCGCCGCGCGGGCGACATGCGCCTTGCCCGCAGCGAAGCTTAAGCCGGACAGCGTGGCGCGCACGTCCGGTCGCCACCAGGGCGCGCCGAGGCCGCTCAACGCAGGCACTAGGTACACTCCGGCGGTGTCGGGCACGCTGCGTGCGAGCGCCTCGGTGTCCGCGGCGGTGGCGATCAGCCCCAGTTGGTCGCGGAGCCATTGGACGAGGCTGCCCGCGACGAACACCGATCCTTCAAGCGCATACCGGCGCTCGCCATCGATCTGCCACGCGACTGTGGAGAGCAGGCGGGAGTTGGACGTGGCGGGCTCCTCGCCCGTGTGGGTCAGGATGAAGGCGCCTGTGCCGAAGGTCGCCTTGGTGTCGCCGGGCGACAGGCACGCCTGCCCGACCGCGGCGGCCTGTTGGTCTCCCGCGATGCCGCATATCGGGATCGAGCCGCCGAACGCCCGCGTCCGCCCGACCTCACCCGCACAATCGATGATCGCGGGCAGAGCGGCGGCGGGTACGCCGAACAGGTCCAGCAGCTCGTCGTCCCACCCGCCGTCCAGCGCCATCAGCGCGGTGCGCGAGGCATTGGAGGCGTCGGTCCCGTGGACGCCGGTCAGCTTCCAGACCAGCCAAGCATCGACCGTGCCGATCATCAGCCGCCCGCCCGCCTCGCCTAATGTGGGCCAGTGATCCAGCGCCCAGCCGATCTTGGTCGCCGAGAAATACGGGTCGAGCAGCAGCCCGGTCCGTGTTCGCACTAGGTCCTCCCACCCCGCCTCGCGCAGCGCCCGGCAGCGATCGGCGGTGCGGCGGTCCTGCCAGACGATCGCGGGGGCCAGCGGCTCGCCGGTTTCGCGGTCCCAGAACACGACGGTCTCGCGCTGGTTGGCGATGCCGATCGCGGCGATCCGATCGGCCCCGCCCGCCTGCGCGACCATCGCGGCGGTGACGCGCAGAGACTTGCGCCAGATTTCCGCGGCGTCGTGCTCGACCCAGCCGGGGCGGGGATAGCCCTGAACCAGCGGTCTCGCCTCGCTGGCGACGCAGCGCCCATCCGCTGCGAACAGCATCGCGCGGGTGGAGGTGGTGCCCTCGTCGATGACCAGCAGATGATCGCCCATCGGTGCACCGTAGCCGGAGTTACAGCGCCGCGAAAAGCCGCTAGCATCGCCGCCATGGATCCCGACCCCGCGCCCGCCGGACTTGCGCCCGACGTTCCCGACGATCCGATCGGCCTGCCCGCGGGGCTGGACGCGGTCGATGCGCTCGCGATCGCGGGGCGGCGCGACCGGCTGCTCGCGGCGCTGACGCTGATTGCCGGCATCGGACTGGTCATCGGATTGCCGTTCGCGCTCAAGTCCGGGGCGGAGTTCTTCCTGCCGCTGACCGCCGCGCTGGTGATCGCGGTGGCGCTGGTGCCGGTGCTCGAATGGCTGGAGCGCCGGCATGTGCCATCGCCGATCGCGGCGCTACTGTGCGTGCTGTTCTTCCTGATCGTCGCCAACGTCGCGATCGCGGCGATCGTGGTGCCCGCGACCGACTTCTTCCGGTTGCTGCCGACCCGGATCAACCGCATCCAGGACAATCTCCAGCCGCTGCTTGACCTGTACTCGAACCTCGAAGCCTATGTGAACCGGACGTTGCGCCAGGTCGCCTCCACCCCGATCCGCCGACCCGCGACCGCGGCCGTGGCGGCGCCGGGATCTATCCTGGAGCTGGCGGCGACCTCGGCGCCCGCGGTCATCATCCAGTTCCTGTTCGGGACGCTGATCGTGTTCTTCTCGCTGTCCGGCTGGACGCGGATGCGGCGGCGGACGATCACCGGGCGTACCAGCTTCGACGGGGCGATGGCGACCGCGCGGGTGATCCAGGACGTGGTCGACGACGTGTCCGCGTATCTTGGCACGATCACGATCATCAACGTGTTCCTGGGCGTGTTCGTGGGAGTGGTGCTTCACCTGATCGGGATGCCGTATCCGGCGATGTGGGGCGGGATCGCGGCACTGCTCAATTACGTCCCATATTTCGGGCCGGTGATCGCGGCGTTCCTGCTGGCGGTCGGCGGGCTGATGACGTTCAGCGACATATGGCTGGCTATGGCCCCGCCGGCGATCCTGTACGGAGCACACCTGATCGAGGCGAACGCGATCACGCCGCTGATCGTCGGGCATCGCCTGACGATCAGCCCGGTGCTGATCCTCGTGTCCTTGAGCTTTTGGGGTTGGGTTTGGGGGACGGCGGGGGCGCTGCTGGCGGTGCCGCTGCTCATCATCCTGCAGACGGTGCTGGGCGCGGCAGGCAAGCCCGACATCGCCGGATTCCTGTTTGAACACGGCACGCTGATCCACCAGTCTCGCGCGCGGCGGCGACCGTTCGAGAAGACCGATACGGATTCTGGCCCCAACGCAAACGGGGCCGGTTGACAGCCCTGGGCCCCTCGCCTAGTGGGCCGGCCTCGCTTCCAAGCGGGTGTAGCTCAGTTGGTTAGAGCGCCGGCCTGTCACGCCGGAGGTCGCGGGTTCGAGCCCCGTCACTCGCGCCACTCCCGGCGATGGATTGCGGCCCCACGCGGGTGTAGCTCAGTTGGTTAGAGCGCCGGCCTGTCACGCCGGAGGTCGCGGGTTCGAGCCCCGTCACTCGCGCCACCGCGCAGCATCCACGCGACAGCGAAGCTGATCGCGAGACATGCGAGCGCGGCCGCTCTGGCTTCAGCCAGGATCGACGACTCGGCTTCGCCGCGGTGCCCTCCTTCTACCGCGACTGTCCCAGCTCCATCCAACGCAGCAACGGCTTCATCGGCGTGATCCATACGATTCCGGTGACGACGTAGAAGACCAGCTGGAGCGCCCAGTGCCACGTTCCGACCACGGGCGCGGCGCTGGCGATCAGGACGCACCAGACGACGATCAGCGCGAGGATGGCGAGCACGCCTGCGGGTTTGCGCCAGCTGGGGGTCATGGGAGGATCCATTCGGTTTCGGTGGCGACGGCGTGGAGCGGCACGTCCCACGGGTCGGGGGCGAGCGCGTCGACCTCCTGCACCGACCAGGCGAGGCCGACCCGCCATGCGTGCGGGTAGCGCGCGAAAGCGCGGTCGTAATGGCCCGCGCCCTGGCCCAGGCGGTTGCCGCGGCGGTCGAAGCCGACCAGCGGGGTGAGGATGATGTCGGGCGGGACCTCGGGCGCGTCGGCGGGGGGCTGGTGGAGGTTGAACGGGCCGCGGACGAGGGGGCCGTTGCGTGGCCAGTGGAGGAAGCGGAGCGGGGTGGTGCGATCGGTGACGTGGGGAAGGGCGAGTTCACACCGTGCGGCAAGGACGGCGGTGTTGAAGACGGTCGGATCGGCTTCGCCGCCGACGGGGCAGTAGGTGGCGACGATCTGGCCTGCGCGGAGGCAATCGGTGAAGGCGGAAGGGATCTTGAACGGGGCTCCCTTTGCGGCGAACTCGTCGCGGGCTGCACGGAGCCGGGCGCGGAGGGCGGGCTTGTCGGGCGTCATGAAAGGCGCGTGGCGGCGAAGCCGCGCCATGACGTCGATCGGGATCGGCTGTGCCGACCCGTCGGCCGCGCTTGCGTGTCTGCGATCAGCTTCGCTGATCGTCTGCACGCTGCACGGGTGACGGGACCGCCCTGGCCGTTAGCCGGGTTATCCACTGACGCACGGTACGTCAGGTGGGGACCATGTACGTCGGACCAGGGTCCGGGCAGGGACAGCCCCCATTGGATGATGAATAGCCTCAGGGATAATAAAGGCTCGCACCGGGCAGTACCCGTCCACCGCTATCTAGGTCGCCTGCGGCGTCTGCTCAAGGGCGTTCGCGAGGGATTCGAGCCGTTCGGCAATCCGCTCCAGCGCCGCGCCGCCGACCGCGCTACCCGGCGGCGGGCGGTGCTGCGCCTCGTCCAGTGCGTCGGCGAGCATCAGCGCGACGAACAGCATCGCGCGCTCCCCTGCCTGGTTGCCCGCGGCGCGCAGGGCGAGCGGCCAGCGCTCGTCGAGCATGTCCCCGAGCAGGCGGACGCGATCCTCCTCGCCGTTGCGGCAGCCGATGGCGTGCGCGCGGCCGCCGATCTGGAGCATCACCTCTGCCATCAGCCCGCGCTGCCCCGCGCGATGACGTCATCGAGCGCAGCCACCGCCTCAGCCATGCGGGCCTTCAACGCGGCGTGGCGGCGGGCGAGCGCGTCGCCCGATGCGGCGCGGGCGCGGGTGGCCGCCTCGATACGGCGGCAGGCCGCCTCGATCCTGTCGATCGCCGTGGCGGCTTCGGGAGCGTCGGAGGCCATGCCCCTCGATAGCAGGACGCTCCGCCGCGGCAAGCCCGCGCGGTTGGCGCGCGGTTGACAGGGCCCGCCCTCGCCCCGCAAAGGCGCGCGCAACAATTCGGCCCTGCGCAGGAGACCCCAATGACCAAGGTAGCGATCAACGGCTTTGGGCGGATCGGCCGGCTCGTCGCGCGCGCCATCCTGGAGCGGGAGGGGCATGGGCTGGAGCTGGTGGCGATCAACGACCTCGCCGACGCCAAGTCCAACGCGTGGCTGTTCAGCCGCGACTCGGTGCACGGCCGGTATCCGGGCGAGGTTTCGGCGGAGGGGCAGGACCTGGTGGTCGACGGCCGCCGCATCCGTGTCACCGCCGAGCGCGACCCGGCCAACCTGCCGCACAAGGAGCTGGGGGTCGAGCTGGTGCTGGAGTGCACCGGCTTCTTCACCGATCGCGCATCGTGCGAGAAGCACATCGCGGCGGGGGCGAAGAAGGTGTTGATCTCCGCGCCGGGCAAGAACGTCGACCTGACCGTCGTCTATGGCGTCAATCACGACAAGCTGGAGGCTGGGCACACGATCGTCTCCAATGCCAGCTGCACGACCAACTGCCTCGCGCCGGTCGCCAAGGTCCTGAACGACGCGCTGGGGATCGAGCGCGGGCTGATGACCACCATACACGCCTATACCAACGACCAGAAAATCCTCGACCAGATCCACCCCGACCTGCGCCGGGCGCGGGCGGCGGCGATGAGCATGATCCCGACCACCACCGGCGCGGCGCGCGCGGTGGGCGAGGTGCTGCCCGAGCTCAAGGGCAAGCTGGACGGGTCGTCGGTGCGGGTGCCGGTGCCCGACGGGAGCATGATCGACCTGGTGTTCACGCCGGCGCGCGACACCACGCGCGACGAAGTCAACGCGATCCTCAAGGCCGCGGCCGAGGAGGGTCCGCTCAAGGGTATCCTCGCCTATTCGGAGGATCCGCTCGTGTCGATCGACATCCAGCACACCCCCGAATCCTCGACGGTGGACAGCCTGGAGACCGCGGTGCTCGACGGCAAGCTGGTGCGGGTGGTCAGCTGGTACGACAACGAATGGGGCTTTTCCAACCGGATGGTCGAAACCGCGACCGCGATGGCGGCGCTCGGCTGAGGCTCTTTCGCGACGGCCCGTGATTGTCTTATGCCCGGTCCGGCCTAAAACGGACGCCGGGGATCCGGCGGGGGCCGGATCGGGATGGGACCGACGGCATGAGCAAGGAGATTGGGCTGCGGCCCGGGCAGGTGGATGGTGGCTTGGGCGTGCTGGCGGGGATCGCGCGGCATGGCTATCCCAAGGCGCCGGTCGAGACGGTGGAGCGGGTGGCAGTGACGCTGGCGGGCGGGATCGCGGGCGACTGGCGCGGGGCAATGAAGGGCAAGCCGTACAAGCGGCAGGTGACCCTGATCGAGCGCGGCGACTGGGAAGCGGCGCTCGCCGAGGTGGGACGGGCGATCGCGTGGGAAGAGCGGCGGTCGAACCTTCTCGTCGACGGACTGGACCTGCCGCAGCGTCCGGGCGTTCGGCTGAGGATCGGCGCGGAGGTGGTGCTGGAGATCACGCGCGAAACCGATCCGTGCGAACGGATGGAAGCGCTGGCACCGGGGCTGCGTGCGGCACTTCGCCCGGACTGGCGCGGCGGGGTGTGCACAATGGTGGTGGCCGAGGGCACGATCGCGATCGGCGATGTAATTAGAATCGAGGACGCATGACGAAGCCGTTCAAGACGCTGGATGACATCGGCGAGGTCCGGGGCCGGCGCGTACTGGTGCGCGAGGACCTGAACGTGCCGATGGCGGACGGGCAGGTCAGCGACGACACCCGGCTGCGCGCGACGGTGCCCACCGTGGCGGAGCTGGCGGACCGGGGCGCGATCGTGCTGGTGCTCGCACATTTCGGACGGCCCAAGGCACCGACCCCCGAGCTGTCGCTGGCACAGATCGTGCGGCCCTATGGCGAACTGCTGGGCCGGCCGGTGCGCTTCGTCGACTGGGAGGGAGCGGCGGACGCGGTCGCGACGATGCAGCCGGGCGACATCGCGGTGCTGGAGAACACGCGCTTCTTCCCCGGCGAGGAGAAGAACGACCCGGCGGTGATCGACCGGTTTGCGGCGCTGGGCGAGCTGTACGTCAACGACGCCTTTTCCGCCGCGCATCGGGCGCATGCCTCGACCGAGGGACTGGCGCACCGGCTGCCGGCTTTTGCGGGGCGCGCGATGGAGGCGGAGCTCGATGCGCTGGCCAAGGCGCTGGGCAATCCCGAGCATCCGGTCGCAGCGGTGGTCGGCGGCGCCAAGGTGTCGACCAAGCTGGCGGTGCTCAAGCATCTCGTCGGCCGCGTCGACCACCTCATCATTGGCGGCGGGATGGCGAACACGTTCCTGGCGGCGCGAGGGGTGAACGTCGGCAAGTCGCTGTGCGAGCACGACCTGACCAGCACCGCGGACGAGATCATGGACTCGGCCGACCGGGCGGGGTGTACCGTCCACCTGCCGTACGACGTGGTGGTCGCGACCGAGTTCCGCGCCAACCCCGCGACCCGCACGGTCAACGTCCACGAGGTCGCGGCGGACGAGATGATCCTCGACGTCGGGCCGAGCGCGGTCGAGGCGTTGGCCGATGTGCTCAAGAACTGTCGGACGCTGGTGTGGAACGGGCCGATGGGCGCGTTCGAGACCTCGCCCTTCGATGCGGCGACGGTGGCGCTGGCGCGGACCGCGGCGGCGCTGACCCAGGACGGCAGCCTCGTCTCGGTCGCGGGCGGCGGCGACACGGTGGCCGCGCTCAACCAGGCGGGAGTGGCCGGGGCGTTCACCTTCGTCTCGACCGCGGGCGGCGCGTTCCTGGAGTGGATGGAAGGGCGCGAGTTGCCCGGCGTCGCCGCGCTGACGCGATAACAGGCAGGGGAGAAGGCACGTGGACCAGCAGCAGATGACCGCCAGGATGGCGGATGGGCAGGGCTTTATCGCCGCGCTCGACCAGTCGGGCGGGTCCACGCCCAAGGCGCTGGCGGGGTACGGTGTCGCGGCGGACGCCTGGAGCAGCGATGAGGAGATGTTCGGGCTGATCCACCAGATGCGGGTGCGGATCATCACCTCGCCCGCGTTCACCGGCGAAAAGGTGATCGGCGCGATCCTGTTCGAGCGGACCATGGACGGGGAGGCCGATGGCAGGCCCGTGCCGCAGGCGCTGCACGATCGCGGGGTGGTGCCGTTCCTCAAGATCGACAAGGGGCTGGAGGACGAGGCGGACGGCGTCCAGTTGATGAAGCCGATCGGCGGCCTCGACGCGTTGCTCGCGCGGGCGAAGAGGCTGGAGGTGTTCGGGACTAAGGAGCGCTCGGTCGTCAACCTCGCGAACAGGGACGGGATCGCCCGGATCGTGGCGCAGCAGTTCGAGGTCGCCGACCAGGTCGTGCGCGCTGGGCTGATGCCGATCCTCGAGCCCGAAGTGAACATCCGGAGCCCCGAGCGCGATGCGGCGGACCGGCTGCTGCTCGAGGCGCTGCTCGCCGTGCTCGATGGCGATCGCGATGGGCCGCAAGTGATGCTCAAGCTGTCGCTGCCTGCCGAACCCGACCTGTTCCGGCCGCTGGTGGAGCACCCGCGCGTGCTGCGCGTCGTGGCGCTGTCGGGCGGGTACAAGCGGGCCGAGGCTTGCGTCGAGCTGGCGAAGAACCATGGCATCATCGCGAGCTTCAGCCGCGCGCTGCTGGAGGACCTGCGCCACGGGATGGACGACGCCGCGTTCGACCGGGCGCTGGGCGAGGCGATCGACGAGATCTATCGCGCGTCGACGGAGAAGAACTGAGGGTGGTGGACGTCGACGATCCGCTGGGGCCGCTCGATCCGGACTTCGCGGTCCGGTTCCAGCGAGACGCGGCGCGGCCGCCGTGCCAGCTGTACCTGATCTCGCCGCTGGAGGTGGGAGGCGGGTTCCCCGACCGGCTGGCGCGGGCGCTCGATGCCGGACCGGTGGCGGCGTTCCAGTTCCGGGTCAAGGATATCGATCAGCATGAAGCGGCGGCGCTGGCCGAGCCGCTGCAGCGTATCTGCGCGAGCCGCGAGGTGGCGTTCATCGTCAACGACTCGATCGGCCTCGCCAAGCGGCTGGGGGCGGACGGGGTTCATCTGGGGCAGGACGACGGCGACCCGCGCGAGGCCCGCGCGGCGCTGGGACCGGGCGCGCAGGTGGGGGTGACCTGTCACGACAGCCGGCACCTGGCGATGGAGGCGGGCGAGGCGGGGGCGGATTACGTCGCGTTCGGCAGCTTCCACGCGACCACGACCAAGGCGGTGCGGCATCGGCCCGAGCCCGTCATCCTGAGCTGGTGGTCGGCGCTGTTTGAAATTCCCAGCGTCGCGATCGGCGGGGTCACGCCGGGCAACGCCGCGGCGCTGGCGGCGGCGGGGGCGGACTTCGTCGCGGCGAGCGGGGCGGTGTGGAGCGGGGACGAGGCGGCGGCGGTGCGTGCTTTCGCCGCGGCACTGGGGAGCCAAGGCTGACTTGGCACGTTGATCTGCCTGCGTAACAGTTCGGATCGGAGTGCCCATGCGTCGTTTCCTGCCCTTGCTGGCCGCGGTAGCGGTCGCCGTTCCTGGCGTGGCGCAGTTGCCGTCGATACGGCTGAAGCCGGACGGGCGCGCGCCGCTCGACCAGCAGGTGATGAAGCTGCAGGTAGTGCTCGATCGGCTCGGCTTCTCGCCCGGCGTGATCGACGGCCGCAAGGGCGCGAGCCTGACCGCGGCGTTGCGCGGGTTTCAGGAGAGCCGCGGGATCGCGACGAGCGGGCAGACGGACGCCGCGACGATGCAGGCGCTCCGGCCCTATTGGGGCACGGAGGCGACGCGAAAGCTGGAGCTGAACGCGCGGGTGCTGGGCGGGCCCTATGTCGCCGCCATTCCGAAGGATGAGGGCGAGCAGGCCAAGCTGCCGGGGCTGTATTATCGCAGCCCGCTGGAGAAGCTGGCGGAGATGTTCCACACCACGCCCAGGGTGCTGGTCGAGCTGAACGGGCTGGACGCCAAGCTGGCGCCGGGGGCGAGCCTGGTATTCCCGAACGTGCTGCCGACGAGCCGCGCCTATGACCCGGAGCGGACGCCCGAATGGCGGGCGACGCTGAGCACGCTCAACGTCGATGCGGTGCAGCCGCAGGTCGCCAAGGTGGTGGTCGACAAGTCGGACAAGGTGCTGCGCGCCTATGACAAGGGCGGCAGGCTGGTCGCGCAGTTCGGGGTGACGACCGGGTCCGAGCACGATCCGCTGCCGATAGGCGGCTGGACGATCAAGGGTGCCGACTACAACCCCAGGTTCCACTTCAACCCCGACCTGTTCTGGGACGCCAAGAAGGACGACCAGAAGGTGATGCTGCCGCCGGGGCCGAACGGGCCGGTCGGGGTCGTCTGGCTCGATCTTTCGAAGGATCATTACGGTATCCACGGCACGCCCGAACCGCAGAATATCGGGCTGACCACCAGCCACGGTTGCGTCCGGATGACCAACTGGAACGTCGCGCGGCTGGCAACGATGGTGAAGCCGGGGACGCCAGCGATCTTCCAGGAGTAGCCAGGTGAGCCGGGTCGGCTGGATCATCCTGGCGGGCATCGTGCTGATGCTCGGAGCGTTCGTGTCGACCTGTTCGATCGGGAGCGCGCCGCCGGGGTCCCTGCGCGATCGGGTGGTGCAGGCGATCCCGGCGCTTCGCGACCGGCCTGCGCGGCTGGTGATGCCGGTCGCGGGCGCGGCGTTGCGCGACAGCTGGGGCGAGGCGCGGGGCGGGGGCGCGCGCGGGCATCACGGCACCGACCTACTCGCGCCGGGCGGCACGCCGGTGATCGCGGCGGCGGCGGGGCGGGTCGAGAAGCTGTTCCAGAGCCGATTGGGCGGGACGACCGCCTATGTCCGGACGGCGGACGGGCGGTGGGTGCACTATTACGCGCATCTGGCGGGCTATGCGGCCGGGATCGCCGAGGGGCAGCGGGTGCGGGCGGGGCAGGTGATCGGCTATGTCGGCGACACCGGCGATGCAGGTCCGGGCAACTACCACCTCCATTTTGGAGTGCAGCGGATGCGGGCGGGGGAGCGGTGGTGGCAGGGGGAGGACGTCAATCCCTACCCGCTGCTTGCCGGGCGAACGGGGGAACGCTAAGGCCCTGCCATCATCAAACCACCGTTCGCCCTGAGCTTGTCGAAGGGCTGCCCTTTTCCGGCCAGGCGCAAGGAAGAACAGGGCTTCGACAAGCTCCGCCCGAACGGATCGCAACAGGTCCGATACCCATGAAGATCAGCGGCGTGGACATCCGTCCGGGCAACATCATCGAGTATGAAGGCGGCATCTGGCGCGCGGTCAAGATCCAGCACACCCAGCCCGGCAAGGGCGGCGCGTACATGCAGGTCGAGCTCAAGAACTTGGTCGACGGGCGCAAGAACAACGTCCGCTTCCGCTCTGCCGAGACCGTGGAGCGGGTGCGGCTCGACACCAAAGACTTCCAATTCCTGTTCGTCGACGGCGACCAGCTGACCTTCATGGACAAGGACACCTATGAGCAGGTGTCGCTGCCCCGCGACCTGCTGGGCGATCAGGCCGCGTTCCTGCAGGACGGGATGGACGTGGTGATGGAGCTTCACGAGGAGCGGCCGATCTCCGTCCAGCTGCCGACCCAGGTCGAGGCGACGATCGTCGACGCGGACGCGGTCGTGAAGGGGCAGACCGCCTCGTCCAGCTACAAGCCGGCGGTGCTCGACAACGGCGTCCGGGTAATGGTGCCGCCGCATATCGCCGCGGGCACCCGGATCGTGGTCGACGTCTACGAGGGCACCTACGTCAAGCGGGCGGATTGAGACGGTTCTCCCCTCCCCTTCAAGGGAGGGGGCGGGGACGGGTGGCGTGCTCGTGGTACGGTCGCCCGCGCGTTCGATGCGCCTGTATCCCCGTGACGCTACCCACCCCCAGCCCCTCCCTTGAAAGGGAGGGGGGA
>Ga0325400_1000521_pt1 | contig 28664 bp, 24 predicted proteins | sample PopdelMetagenome_2_FD_205662 | JGI IMG/M metagenome (GOLD analysis project Ga0325400, IMG submission 205662) | Populus deltoides microbial communities from Bellville, Georgia, United States - Xylem-PdKOR-R1 | ecosystem: Host-associated > Plants > Phyllosphere > Stem > Wood/Secondary xylem...
CTGCCGCGCGAAGCCAAACACCTGGCGTGGCTCTCTCTGGATTCGGAGGAAGGGCAGCAATACTGGATGTGCATGAATCTGGCGGGTGATTATGCGTCGGCCTGCCACCATCAGATTCACTATAAAATTGCCAGATCACTGGACACCAAGCCGCTGGCGATGGTGGAGAATCACCACAACTTTGCCTGGAAAGAAGTGCATAACGGTCAGGAACTGATTGTTCACCGGAAGGGCGCTACCCCGGCGGGCAAAGGCGTACTGGGCATTATTCCCGGCTCGATGACGCAGCCGGGATTCATCGTTCGGGGGCGGGGTGAGCCTACTTCGCTGGATTCGGCCTCGCACGGAGCAGGTCGCCAGATGTCGCGCGGAGCGGCCAAAAACAGCATTACGTGGTCAAAGCTGAATGATGCGCTGGAGAAGGCCCACGTTACGCTCATCGGCGGTGGACTGGACGAAGCGCCGATGGCCTACAAAGACATCAATCAGGTCATGAGTTTCCAACGGGATCTGGTGGATGTGGTTGGGATGTTTCAACCCCGCATTGTCCGGATGGATGCCTAACGAAAAAGGACCACTGAGTGGTCCTTTTTCGCTGTTTCAGCCGGCCTAGTGGCCTCCGCCATACGACGGTTTATTCAGTTCCGGTTTGTCACCGCCCCGGTTTGGATGTGTCTGGTGAACATTAGAGGCTACGCCGTTGCCCTCCATATATTTATCTTCCAGTTCGGCTGACGGTACATCTTCGACATCGGTCTCGCTGCCTACCCCGCTATTGCCTTCAACGGATTGATCACCTAACCCAGCGGGCGAGATAGCCTGTTTAGCCCGGATCTCGTCGTTTTCCACTTCGGGGTTTGTATCTCCTTCGTTGGTTCGGTGTTCGTGGCTCTGTGCTTTTACGTGGCTCATTGTTCCCTCCTTTCTTTGTTAATACCTAAATCAATGATCGTATTGCTTCAATAACTAAATAGTTGCCGGACTGTTTGCAATTTATGCGGGACGCCTGACCCTGCGCACCATCAAACGTCCAAAAGCCAGCGTCGCTCCCGCCCGATAGCTAGTTTTCAATAAAAGGCAGCGGTAATTCGGCGTAAGTCCTAATTTTGCGCCACCTCCACGCATCAAACGAATGAATCAACAGGCTAACCGGCTCTTCGACCTACTCAGTATCTGCCTTATTGGCGTTGCTATCTACATTCTGAATCACCAGGTTACGGCTATTTCCGACGTAGAGATGGGCGACGAAGGCTTTTACATGTACCAGGGCATCAGCAACTTCCGACTGGGCTTGCAGACCGACTGGGGTCCGCTCTATTCGCTGTGGTACAAGTTTCTGTCCCTGTTCGAGAGCGACACGATTCGGCTGTACTACCTCAATATGGTACTGTTGTCGTCGCTGCCTACGCTGTGTCTGTACGTTGCGCTGCGGGTGGGTGGCCTGCGCTGGTGGATTGCGTTGTATAGCTCGCTGGTGTTTCATTTTGCCAAAATCAACTTCCCCGAAGGCGTTAAGGTATCGATGTTTATTCTGTTGCTGACGCTGTTACTTTACATCTTCTGCGACCGGCGCTGGCGCCCGGCGGGCCGGTCAGCCAGCAACCGGCTTTATTACTCGGGCGCCGTATTTACGCTTAGTTACTTTGTCTTCGCCTACATCCGTCCGGAAAGTGTCGTCTCGTTCGGCGTCTGTCTGGTGCTGTTAACCGCGTCGGCCTTGTTCTTCCGGAAGAATTTACTGATCATTGCCGGCATTGTGGCCATTACCCTCGTTATCTTCTTCGCGGTTGGCTCGCCCTTATCCGAGAAAGGCGAAAGCGCCTTTAAACAGGACTTCTCGTACAACTACACGATGAATCACCCGGAGGACCAGCGCCTGAAACCGTACAACAACTGGGTGGATTACGAGAAAATGACGCAGATTATTTTCGGCGAGAAGGTAGGTGGTTTTGGCGATGCGTTACGGAAACACCCGGGCGTGGTGATCAAAAACCATTTACTGACCAATCTGCGGAATGCGGCTTACATGCACCTCGGCATTGTTGGCCAGTACTTCGAACCAATCCTGAATCTGCCCGGCATTCGGGCCATCAAAGGCATTTTTACCCATACAATCGTCTGGCTGGCCTTACTGGCGGCTCTGGCCGTGGTGATTTCTCCGCGGAAAACCTGGACGGCCCTGCAACGCAGCGTTAGCCAGGATCCGCTGGTTTACCTGGTCGTTGTTGCGGCCATCATTGCCCCACTGGTCGCTTCGCTTTACTCGATGGGCATCAAAATTCGCTACCTGCCGCCGTTCTATTTCTTCTATCCGATAGTCGGCGCGACCCTGCTCAGCAGCCTTCGTTTCCGGTCGTTCAGCGGGCTGGCCCTCTTCAATCGCCGACCGGCCATGACCGGCTCTTTACTAGTTGTGGTCTACTTTTTAATCATTGGCGCCTTCCTGATGCAGTCGTGGCGGGGCCAAACGCCAAAGGACCTGCGCGACAAACACCTGATCCTGTACGCCAAAAACCTGACCGAACCCATTTCCGATAAGAATCGAATCCGCATTTTTGACAACAAAGACCAGCTCATTACCCATATCGGCGGGCAGGCCGTTGGCTACGCCGAATACAAACGGGATACCGACTTTTTTAATTTTATTGAACAGCACCAGATCAACCTGATCATTTTCCGGCAGGGCACGATCCAGTATTACGGAAACGACAGCAGCGTCCAGCGCTTTATCCGCAATCCGCCCCCCAGTTTCATTCGGCAGCCAGGTGCTCATCCGGGCGATTACACGTTTATTCGCCGGGGACTGCTTCCCGCGTCAGCCACCCCGAACGGAGGGGTATAAAAGCCGATTAATTACCGAATCCTTACTGGGCGACCTGCGTCGTAAACAAAGCGTGCTTAAAACGGTTGGCGAGCTATAACCAACTTAGTATCATGGCTAACTACACGCAATCGCCGGCGCCGGGCGGCCACCCCAACCGCTCCGACAAACAAAGAGCTCCCTGGCTAAAATGGGTACTGGTCGGGGTTGTTATCCTTTTAATCGCTCTGACCGTGGTTGACCTGCAGACCTGTCGGCAGCAGACCACCAAACCAGAGCAAAATACCGTCAAGGATAACTCCACCGAAAACATTGGAAAAGACGAGCGGGACAACGGCAAGGATCAACGTCGGTAAAGTAACTTCTGGTATCGATTAGGAAAGCCAACCCGAACATTCACCGGGGCGAACTGGTTAGAATGTATCGAACTCAACGCTATCAATCATGGCTGTTAATCTCTTAGATTTTTTACAGGATCAGTTCACGCCCCACACGGTCGATGAACTCAGCGATAAATTAAATGAAACGCCAGAGGCTACCCGCCGGGCCGTGGAAGGCGTTCTTCCTGCGGTCTTGGGCGGTTTGGTCAGCCGGACGCACGAATCCGGCGGAGCATCCGCTGTTCTGGATGTTCTGAAAGACGGTAACTACACCAATACGCCACTGGATGTCAGCCAGGTAGCCGACTCTCGGGATGAAATGCAGGCGGCCTCGGCATCAGGCAGCAGTCTGCTGGACAAGATCTTTGGCGATAATACCGATAAAGTAGCCGGCGCCATTGCCACCCACAGCGGGGTTAAACAACCGTCCGCCCTGGTGCTGATGGGCCTTGTGGGCTCCGTGTTAATGAACATGCTGGGACGGCAGTTTGGCGAAAAAGGGCTCTCGTCAGATAACCTGCGGACCCTGCTGGCGGGACAGACAAACCTGATCCGGAGTGCTTTTCCGGCGGGACTGGTTGGCCTGGAGACGCTGCTGGGTCTGGACAAGCTGCATACGCCCACGGGTGGACCCGATGCCGCGCAGGGTGTCACCAACGCCACTAACACGCCCGTTGACCCCGACATTCCGAAAAGTCCAGAGATCGACCGTCGGCGCGAAAACGGCTGGCAGCGCTGGGTGTTGGCGGCTCTTGCGGCCCTGATCGTGGTGCTTCTGGTGCAGAAATGCCGCGAACCGCAGACCAGCACCGAAGGTTACACCAACGCTGAAGAAAAGAAACCGGCCGGCGAATACGAAACTGCCGCTTCAGGTGCCAACCCGGCACAGGCGCTGAACGACAACAGCAACGGCCCGCGCGTAAACGTGAGTCTACCGGGCAATCGGAGCATCAGCACGCCGGAGAACTCGTTCAGCTACAACCTGGCCCGTTTCGTAGAAGGCAAGCCCAAAGATCTGTCGCGCGTTTTTGCCCTCCAGGATCTGAAGTTTGAAAGCAACACGGACAAAATCATTCCCGACTCCCGGCAGGAACTGAAGGATTTGAAAACCATCCTGGAAGCTTATCCGTCGATGCACGTTAAGGTTACGGGATACACCGACAGCCGCGGAACTGACGAGACAAACCAGAAGCTTTCCGAAGCCCGGGCCACCGCCGTTAAGCAGGCACTGATCGAATCAGGCATTGCTGCCGACCGGATTGACACCAACGCTAAAGGCGAGAAACAACCCGAAGCCACCAACGCAACCGCGGAAGGGCGTCAGGAAAATCGCCGGACGGAGCTACAGGTAACTAAATTGTAAAAATCAGGACTCAGGAGTCAGTTTCGAAGATTGAGGTCGTCCGTTTACCAGGCTGCTTCGTCTTCGGATCTGACTCTTAGTTTTTACATCCTTGTTCGTATCTTGCGGCTTTGTCTTGCCGACTCTTTATGTTTGTCGAAGCGATTGAACGGGTTGATCCGTTTGTACGTCCTATTTTATCCATTATCCGCCAGTACGGTAGCAGTGAAATTACCCCGGCTTGTTCGACGATGTTTTTTGTCAACGAACAGGCCTGCGCCATTACCTGTAAACACGTTGCCGAGCAACTGATTAAAGCCGATGGCATTTATCAGCACTTTATCCGTTTTCAGGGCGAACGGCGGGCGGTCATGCGCGATAAGCAGGCAACCCGTCGCGTGGAAGAACTGGAAAAGAAGTACAACCTGCGCCCCGAAACCATCATCCGCATTAAAAATCAGTTCGTTAACGCGGTCGATCAGTTTACCGAGATTCGCTACCATTTCCACCCTACGCAGGACTTGGCCGTTGTTCAATTTGTCGGTTACAACGAGATTCGGTACCAGTCGCACGCCGTTTTCCTCGCCGACAGCAGTCTGATCAAACCGGGTCGGAGCCTGTGCCGCCTGGGGTATCCGTTTCCGGAATTTACCAACTACCGGTACAATGCAGCGCTGGATGATATTGAGTGGACGCTGGAAGGCAAAAGCAACACACCCCGGTTTCCCCTTGACGGCATTGTTACGCGGTTACGGGCCGAGAACAGCGAAATTATTGGGGTCGAGATGAGTACGCCCGGGCTGCGCGGCCAGAGCGGAGGCCCCCTGTTCGATACCCGGGGCGTTATATATGGCATGCAAAGCTCAACGCGTCACCTGCATCTGGGCTTCGACATCGAAGACCGTGAGGTCACCGTCAACGGCCGGAAGACGCGGGTTTCCAACTACCCTTTTCTGCACGTTGGTCAATGCGTCCACGTCGATGTAATCAAGAACTTCCTGCGGGAAAAAAATATTAAATTCTACGAAGAGTAAGGTTCTGTACGGCTCCGCACGCTCACCGGAAGCGCGGGCATTACCATTTCGTTATACAATCCGTAACTTGTAGCCCGAAAACATGATTTCACAACTAACGGCGTATTCGTTGGAGACACAAACCGAATCGGCGATTGCCCTGCTCAGGCAACTCATTGCAACGCCCTCTTTTAGCCGCGAGGAAGCCGGAACGGCCTTGCTGATTGAGCAGTTTTTTAAGGATAAGTCCATTCCGTACCTTCGTCAGAAGAACAATATCTGGGCCGAGAACCGCCATTTCGATCCAGCCAAGCCAACGCTTTTACTCAATTCGCACCACGATACCGTACGCCCTAACCCGTCCTGGACGCTGGATCCGTTCCAGCCTCTCGAACGCGATGGCCGTCTTTACGGTCTGGGCAGCAACGACGCCGGCGGTTGCTTGGTGTCCCTGCTGGCAACCTTCGCTCATTTCTACGACCGGCCCCATATGGCTTATAACATCGTTATGGCCGCCACGGCGGAGGAAGAAATTTCGGGCCGTGAAGGACTGGAGAGCGTTTTACCCGACCTGCCCCCCATTGCCTTTGCCATTGTTGGCGAACCGACCCAGATGCACCTGGCCGTCGCCGAAAAAGGATTGCTGGTGCTGGATTGTACCGCCCACGGCAAATCCGGCCACGCGGCCCGCAACGAAGGTGACAACGCCATCTACAAAGCTATTAAAGACATAAACTGGCTGACGACCTACCAGTTCCCTAACGTTTCGCCAACGCTGGGACCGATTAAAATGTCGGTAACGATCATCAACGGCGGCTCGCAGCACAATGTCGTGCCCGACGCGTGTACGTTTACGGTCGATGTGCGGGCCACGGAACAGTACACCCTGGAGGAAATTATCGAAACGATCCGGACGAACATCCAATCGGAGGTCCAGCCGCGTTCCATCCGCCTGAAGCCGTCGAGTATTCCCGTTGACCATCCCATTGTAAAGGCCGGACTGGCGCTGGACCGGCAAACCTACGGCTCCCCGACTACTTCGGACCAGGCTTTGCTCAACTGTCCTTCGCTCAAATGCGGTCCCGGCCATTCGGAACGGTCGCACACGGCGGACGAATTTATTTATTTACGGGAGATCGAACAGGGAATCGAACTCTATATTCGCATGCTGGAACAGGTTTTGTAAGAACTTACCCTAAAACTCAGAATACGTATGCTCTATCCGCTCACGTTTGAAACCATCTTTAAAGACAAGATCTGGGGTGGTCAAAAGATTAAAACCGTTCTTGGCAAAGACTTTTCGCCCCTGCCCAACTGCGGAGAAACCTGGGAAGTCTCCGGTGTCAAGGGCAATATTTCGGTGGTTAGTCAGGGTCCGCTGAAAGGCCAGAGCCTGCAGGAACTGCTCGAACACTACAAAGAAGAGCTGGTTGGCAAGCACGTTTACGAGCGGTTCGGCAACGAGTTTCCGCTGCTGGTCAAGTTTATCGACGCCAACGATGATCTGTCCATCCAGGTTCACCCGAACGATGAACTGGCCAAGCAACGGCATAACAGCTTCGGCAAAACCGAGATGTGGTACATCATCGAGGCCGATTCGGGCGCTACGCTGAACTCAGGCTTCAACCGGGAGGTCACCAAGGACGAGTACGTCAAGGCCGTGGCCGACAATACCCTGATGGACATTTTGAACATTGAGCCGGTGCAGGCCGGTGACGTGTTCTTCCTGCCGGCGGGCCGGGTTCACTACATCGGAAAAGGCATTCTGCTGGCCGAAATTCAGCAGACCTCCGACATTACCTACCGCATCTACGACTTTGACCGGGTGGACGACAAAGGGCAGAAGCGGGAACTGCATACCGAACTGGCCGTTGACGCCATCGACTACCAGTACCACGACCACTACAAAACCCAGTACGAACCGCTGCACAACGGCAGTGTCAACGCCGTGAAGAGCCCCTATTTTGTCACCAACGTCCTGAACTTCGAGCAGGAGGTTATGCACGACTACCGGCACCTGGATTCGTTTGTGATTCTGGTTTGCGTCGACGGTGGGGTGCGGATCGAAGCCGAAGGCGGTTATAGTCTGACGCTGAAGAAAGGCGAGTGCGCCCTTGTTCCGGCGGCAACCAGCCAGGTAACGCTCGTTCCGGAAGGTGGCTCAATGACTGTGTTGGAATCATATGTTCCTTAACTGATACCAGCCTGATGGGTTTCAGCAATCCATCAGGCTAAACCCTTTTTTATGTTCTGGTTTCTGCTTGCTTTTCTGACCGGCATGGCCGTCAGCATTCAATCGGGGGTTAACTCGCAGCTGCGGCAGGCGCTGAACAATCCGGTTCTGGCCGCCACGATTTCGTTTGGTTCCGGCTTTATCGCGCTGTTATGCTTTCAGGGACTGGTTCAGGGCGGTCTGCCGACGCTGGCTACCATCCGCAACGTCGACTGGTGGAAGTGGACCGGCGGTCTGCTGGGCGCTATTTACGTGACCACCGTTATTATTACCATCCCGCGCATTGGTGCCGCCAGTCTGGTCAGCCTGAGCGTGGCGGGGCAGTTGGTCGCGGCTATTTTGCTGGATCATTACGGCCTGCTGGGCTTTGCGCAGCATCCGGCTAATGTCTGGCGGATGCTGGGTGGAATGCTGATCATTGCCGGCGTTTTGCTGGTTGTGCGAAATTAGCGCGAGCCGCAATCCCGAAACACTTCCCGGTGCTTGCTGGTTGACGAACTAAAGCTTCTGGCATGGTTCGTTATCGCTTCTATCCTACTTTACTCAATACATTTTCCCGGTACCTGAACGGGGGCAACCTGTCTGTTCAGCAACTGCTCGACACCATCAACCGCGTACCCGCCCCGACCACCCGGGCGCAGGAGCAGGGCATTTCGTTCGAGGATGCCGCCGTTAAGGGCGAAGGCGAAGAACGGTTCAATCCGGATCTTCTGGAAAAAATCCGGCGGCACCTGCCCCGCCCGATTGTCGAAACCCAGGTTTATTGCCATTACCAGATCGACGACGTGCTGTTCTACGGCTACGTTGACTTGATCGGCAAGTATAAAGCAGTCGACATTAAAACAACGGCTTCCTACCAGTACCCGCGCTACACGTTTAACCACCAGAACCTGTACCTCCACGCGCTCAAAAAACGGGGTATCCGGCTTATGGAGTACCTGATCACAGATTTTAAGGATGTTTACGTCGAAAGCTACGCCCTGACGCACCCCATTGATAAACAGCTGGAAGAGATCCGCCTGTTCAAGCAGTTTCTGGAGGAACATCGCGAGCTAGTCACCGATAAAAAGATCTTTGTCAACGAGGACCTGTCTGAAAACAATTCCTGATCGCCGGGACTGTTGCCTAGATTAAGCGCTGCTTTTGTTGGTCAGGGGGATTTTTTAATTACTTTTGATAAGTAAAACAATGTCCCATTCAAGCTTACGCGTAAGCTTATATCCCCCCGATCCGTCTATCGCCTTACTTCTCCGCTCATTTTACTTGTACGGTTTGGCGTTCACTCCGGTGGTCGGTCGCCCTGTTTTGCCCGCCGGCTAGACAAAAGTCGGTTACAACCGGTTTGCTGAGTTAGCGTCGTTGGTTTTATAGAAGGTTCGGCTGGTTTGTTCTTAGTTATGCGCGTATTGACCCGTTTATTGGCATCTCCGTTGGTTGCCTGGCCTTTACTGCTTTTACCCATTGTAGGCTTTACGGTCTACTTCTTCCTGTATCGCCTTGATATTCCCTGGTTCGATGATTTCGAAAGTATTCCGTACTTTCTCCAGCGCTTTGTCGATGCGCGGACCGGTGCCGAGCGCTGGGAGGCCCTTCTGCGGCCCAATAACGAGCACCGACTGGTGTACGCCCGGCTGGTAGTCTACCTGTATTATCTGGTGACGGGCACTATCAGCTTTCAGAATCTAATGCTGATCGGTAACGCCGGTTTACTGGTTATCCTGTTCCTTTTTTACCGTTCCATTCGGCGCGCCGGGATGCCGTGGTGGTACCTGCTCCCCGTTCCGTTTCTGCTGCTGACGGCTCAGAATTACCTTCTGACTTTTACGGCCCTGTACGCCTTACAGTACCTTGCCATATTGATGCTTGTTCTGCTGGCTCTCTACCAGCTGGCCAACAACACCCGAACAAGTTACGGCATTGCGGTGGCCCTCGCTGTTTTTAGCACTTTCAGCATGGGCAATGGCATGTTGGTCTGGGTGGCCGGCGTGGTGGTGCTTTTCTACCAGAAGCAGTGGCTGCGCCTGGCGGGCTGGTCGGGAGTGGCCGCTGCGTCCGTCGCGCTGTATTTCTACGGCTATCCGGTACAGCAGGGCAACCAGGATGGTTTCGCCTTTTTCCTGACTCATCCGCTGCAGGTTATTCAGGGCTTCTTCGTGTACACGGGCAGTCTCTTTGACTTGATCCCGGTCTGGAATCTGAACCAGCGCACCTATCTACCCCTGCTGATGGGCACGCTGATTATTGGTTTTCTGGCCTACTGGAGTACCCGGCTCTTGTTTTTCGACAAGTCCCGACCTACCCACTGGAACGCTTTCCTGCTGGGCTGCGTCGTTTTTCTGGTGGTCAATACGCTCATTGTGGCCCTGTTCCGAACGCGTTTCGGCTTTATGATGGTGCTGTGGAGTACTTACCGAACTTATATCCTGGTTCTTTCGGCGGTGGTTTACCTCATCATCATTGGCGCCCAACGCCCCCTTGTACAGGCGCAATGGGTTCCGGCGCTGTTGATCGTGGCAATGGCCGTTAACCTTATTTCGTACGTTACTTACCTGCCCGAGGTATCGCAGCGACGCAATCAGATGCAGGCTCAGGCGTTCAACCAGCGCTACAACCAGTTGGGTCTAGGCGGTTCGCGAATGGCGGATGGATTGGCGGATTTCATTGTTCAATGCCTCAACACCATGCAGCAGCGTGGCTGGTACCAACTGCCCCCGTCCACCATTACGGCGGCCGAGAAAAACCTGCTGACTACCCGGCTGGCATCCACGCAGATGACGCCAGCCAATATGACGATTCATGACCAGGCTGATTACATCATGGTCAGCACTAAAAACGGAGACTACACCCCCAGCTGGAGTAAAGGTCTCTACCTCGTTGCTAAATCGGACCGGCGAACGTATTTGATCACGGTTCTTCAAAACCCACCGGCTGGGCGCAATCCGTTTCGGAACGGGCCCGGTTTTACGGCTCCTATCCCTAAACAACTGATTCAGCCCGGGCGTTATTCGCTGGGGTTGTATTACGTTGATAACAGCCGGGGTAGTATTCATTATACCAATCAGACTATAGCCATTGATTGACATGACGGCTCCACAGCATAAACCGATAATGGTTGTTCTTCCCCTGTTTAACGACTGGGAAGCAGTAGGATTGTTACTTCAGAAAATTCAGCAGACCGTTCGCGCGGACATTCAGAAGCAGCTTCATTTTTTGATTGTGGATGATTGTTCGGTAACGGATTTTAAGCGGTTACCCCAGGTGGGGCAATCGCTTTCGGTGCTTCGCTTATACCGGAATGTGGGCCACCAGAAAGCCATCGCCATTGGGTTGTCCTATCTGGCCAGCCAGCCGGAGCCGCCGACGGTGGTCGTAATGGATTCCGACGGCGAAGACCGGCCCGAAGACATCAACCAGTTGGTTGAAGCATCGGTTAACCAGCCGGGAAAGATCATTTTTGCCCACCGGGCTAAGCGGCAGGAAAGTCGTCTGTTCAAGTTCTTCTACCTAATCTACAAGAACATGTTCCGCCTGCTGACCGGTAAGGCCATTACGTTCGGCAATTTCAGCCTTGTTCCGGCGCCGATGCTCCGGAAGCTCGCTCATGTTTCGGAGATCTGGAATAACTATCCGGGCGGGGTTATCCGGTCCCGACTGCCCTACGCGGCCATTCCGATTGAACGAGGCCCCCGACTGGCCGGTGAGTCAAAGATGAACTTTGTTTCGCTCATTTTTCACGGCCTGAGCGCTATTTCGGTCCTGATCGACGCCACGGCGGTTCGGTTGCTGTTGTTCTGCATCAGCACGGTTGCGATCTCGCTAACGGTCATTTTTTCCATTGGCCTGCTGCGACTGACCGACGTGTGGAAAGCCCCCGACTGGGCGAACTACCTCTCGTTTGCACTGTTCATTGTCATTCTGCAGGCCTTCCTGATCTCGCTTCTGCTGGTTTTCATTGTGCTAATCTACCGGACTCAGCAGCACTTTATTCCGGCAAAGCAGTATGTAGATTATGTCGAAAAAGTAGACACTGTTTATAGCGAATCCTACAGCCCTTTATTGCAGGAAGTCACTACCTTACGGTAAGCGGGGCTTGGTTGTTAGCGGTTAACCGCTGACCTTTGCGGCTATGATAGCCCGGCCTTTACGTTATTACCGCAACGCCTACGGTGGTTTACCCAGAACGGCCTGGCTGTTAGCGGGCGTTATGTTCGTTAACCGCTGCGGCACCATGGTTCTGCCCTACCTGACGCTGTACCTGACCCAGCGACTCCATTTCACCGTAGCTCAGGCGGGCTGGGTGATGGGCATTTACGGCCTGGGGGCGCTGGCCGGCACTTACTTGGGCGGGCGACTCACCGACCGGCTTGGCTTCCACACGATTCAGGTGGGCAGTTTGCTGCTGGCGGGAATGATGCTGTTGTCTCTGCGTTTCCTCCACGACTTTCCGACAATCTGCGCCGGGGTTTTTATGTTTACGCTGCTGGGCGACACGTTCCGGCCGGCCAACTCCGTCGCCATTGCGCACTACAGCACCCCCGAAAACCGCACCCGGGCTTACTCTCTCAACCGACTGGCGATTAACCTTGGCTGGTCCATTGGCGGAGGAATGGGCGGTGTACTGGCGGCTATCAACTACGATTATCTGTTCTGGGCCGATGGTTTCACCTGCCTGGCCGCCGGTCTTCTTCTTTGGCTGACCCTTAAACCGGCCCCGGCGGCCGAACCTGGCGAGCAGGTCGAGACGCCTGCCGAAGTTGCGCAATCGCCCTACCACGACCGGCTTTATCTGGCATTCATGGCTTTTCTGACCTTGTTTGCGATTGGCTTTTTTCAGTTGTTTTCCACCTTACCGCTTTATCTCAAGGAGGTGCACGGGCTTAACGAAGCGCAGATTGGCCTGTTGACAACCTTTAATGGCTTGCTGATTGTGGCCGTCGAGATGGCGCTGATTTATGAACTGGAGAAAAAACAGGTCCGCCGGACCACCGCCATTCAGACGGGCGCGTGGCTAATGGGCGCGGCTTATCTGGTGTTCAATCTGGTTCCCTACGCGGCTATCGCGCTGGTATCGACTGTTCTGTACACGTTTGGTGAAATGCTGACGATGCCTTTCATGCAGACAGTGGCCGTCGAGCGGTCGGGGGCCGCCAACCGGGGGCAGTACCTGGGTCTTTACTCAATGGGATTTTCGTTTGCCCAGATTACCGCCCCCAGCCTGGGCGCTCAACTGGCCAGCCGGGCCGGATTCACCACGCTATGGTACGTTATCGCCGGTATCTGTCTGGTGGCCGGACTGGGGTTTCGCTGGCTGCGCGGCCGGCTGGATTGATTTATTCGGCAACCGCCCGCTCCCCTAACTGAGCCAGTAACCGGTCGGGGGCTACCTCGGTATAATCCTTGATTAACTGCAACACATTATCGAAGCCCGCGAACTCCTCGGCGCGGTGCGTCGTGGTTACAATAACGGCTGGCATGCCTGCGTTCCGGGCGGTCCGGATACCAACGGGCGAATCCTCGAAAACCAGACAGTTTTCCACAGGAATCCTCATTAACGTGGCCGCTTTGTGGAAAACTTCGGGATCGGGCTTGCCTTTGGTCACATCCTGTTCGCTGACAATGGCGGTGAACAGGTGGCGAATGTTCAGGGTATCCAGTACGAAGTCAACATTTTCGATCAGGGCTGCCGTGCCGATCGCCATTGGGATCTGAAGCTCGTGCGCCCGTTGCAGAAAATCCATGAGGCCATCGACCAGCTTTAACCGATCCTTGAAAATCAGTCGGTATTGGGCTTCTTTTTCGCCCGAAATCCGGCGCCGTTCTTCCGGCGATAACCGGTCTTCAAACACCCGAATCAAAATCTCGTCGTTGCGACCGTGGCAGTGGGCAATCACTTCCTCCAGCGTAAAGTTCAGGCCTTCTTCCGCCAGTTTAGCTTGCCAGGCGCGGTGGTGAACCATCATGTTGTCCACCATCGTCCCGTCCATATCAAAAATAAATCCGAATTGCATGGTTGTTATCCGCTAATGATGGACAAAATTACCGACTTCGGGCCAGTTTGTTTCTATACTCTCCCCGGCCCGTGTCTTAATTATTACCCAGCACGCAAAGTCCGCTCCGTTTCTCCAGGCTACCTCTTTTTGGCCGTTGCGGACGCGCCATTCCCAAAACGCACTTCCACCTCCGTTACCTGGCCGCTGTTATCAGCCCGAAAAAAGACCCGCGCCTGTTCGCCCTCAACCGCAAACTCCGACTCCCGGACCCATTTCAATTCGGCTTTGTTGGTTTCGCCAGGAGGCAGGAGATACAGTTTTCCGTCCGAAACGCTAATCTTCAGTTGTTCTCCAGGACCCATTTCATAATCACCGGCGTACCGTTCGAGTGAGTCCGTTGATTCAGTAGTCCACCCTGACCAACCGCGAATCGCCTGGGTAGTTAAGGGATCACTGGTTGATCCATTGGGGCGGGCAAAACAAAAGGCGCTCTGTGTCAGGACCAGTGAGCTAATAGCGATCAAAAGTGCATTTGTTGTTTTCATGGCAGTAAATTGGTTAATTATTCAAGTGATGTTCCCCTTTATGATTCCAATTACCTTACCAAGCTCAATACATTGACAATCAATAATTTACAAAAACAACCATTCGGTAATTCGTTCGAAATAGCACACTTGGTGCGAAATTGAACCGACCCAGTACAAAAATAAAATCGGGTAAGTGGCTCCGTCTGCCCCCTACCCGATTCTGGCTTTTTATGGATTTACCTTAAAAGTTGGCCGCTACATTCAGGAAGTAGTAACCGCCATTGAAGCCAAACTGCGTGGCGCTCCGGCCATACACAAACCGGCCAAACGAGGTGTTATCCCGTACGGCTGAGCCGTAGCGTTCCGGCGTGGCGTACAGGTTGTTCCGCTGTTTATCCGGATAAACGTCGAACAGGTTGTTAGCGCCCAGCGTTAGATTGACGTGGCTGGAAAGCCGGTATGACACATTAAAATCCGTCACGACTTTGGGTCTGAACACTTCGTCCAGTAACGACGTGTTGGGGTCGTAGCTGGCAACCTCCCCGAAACGAGTGAACCGCAGAACAACGCCGTATTTACTCAGTCGGTAGTTAGCGGTCAGGGAAATCTTGCTTTTCGGCTGAGCCAGGGTCAACCGGGCGCTATCCTGCCGATTGAACAGCACATTACCCAGCGTCGCGTCGCTCGGCAGACGGCTCGGTCGCCGAATGTCGGAGCCAACCCGGGTTTGGTTAAAGTTAGCCGCCAGCGTTATGTCCAAGTTCCCGCGTCCTATCCGGGGCGTTGTCGCAATCACGGCATCAATTCCCCGCGTACTGGTGTTGATCGCATTGGTAAAGAACTGGGCCGCATTAACCTCCTGCTGACCAGCCGCGTCCAGCACATTGGCGATAACCAGACCAGCCCCGCTAGTCCCCCGCGTAAACTGGTTCGTGTAGATAATCCGGTTGCGAATGTCGATCCAGTACCCATCCACCGTAATGCTCATCCAGGAAGTGGGCCGTGACGTTATCCCACCGCTAAAACTATTGGACCGCTCCGCCGTCAGCGAAGGAACGCCAAACGCCTGCGCAATGGGGCTGTCGTTGCGGAATGTACCCGTTTGCCGGGGTACCAAAGTGCCAGTTTCCCGGTCGGATACAAATACGGTGCTGATGGCGCTGAAGTAGCGCTGGTGCAGCGAAGGCGCCCGGAATCCGTTGCTGATGGATCCCCGAATGGAGAAAGCTTCCGCGAATTTGTACCGGACGGCCAGCTTACCCGCCAGATTACCGCCAAAGTCACTGTAATCTTCGTAGCGGGCGGCCACGTTGACCAGCAGTTTATCGGTCACGTCGGATTCAACGTCAATATAACCGCCGAACACATTCCGGCTCGCATTGACCGCATTGGCAGGCTGATACCCCGGAAATACCTGCGAGCCAGCCTGTCGGCCCGATGTTGGGCTAAAGTTCAAATACGAAGCCGCTTCGCCGGGCTGAATGCGGTAAATATCGTGTCGGTAGTTTAACCCGGCGGCTACGTTAAACGACCGCAGACCCAGCTGCGATCCGAAATCCTTGGCGATGCTGGCGTCTGCCGTATTCTGGTAAAAGCTCAGCGTTCCTGCGTAAAAGGAAGTCGGGTTATTCTGAGTGCCCAGATAAGCCAGGGACGCGTTGTTAGAGTTAGTTACGTCAAACCGGAACGAGTTACCGCCGAACACATTACTGATGTCCCACCGCCAGCCATTGGCCTCGCCGTTGACACCCACCAGCAGGGACTGGTCATTGATTGACGATTCGATATTGGGCCGGAATCCATTCGGAAACAGTTCCGCAATCACCTGCGTGGTCTGGTACGGATAGCGGTAAAAACCGGCGGCCTTCCCCCGACGATAGTTCAATCCACCCGACGCGTAAAAGCTGGCCGCCTTACTGAGCGGCACCCGGGCGTTCAGGAAGAACCCGGCATTGTCGACCTGAGAGTTGCCCACCTGCAGGTTATTTTTCAGGCTGAAACCGTTCTGCGCGATGAGCGACTGATCCTGCTGATAAAGTCCTTGCCGACGAGCGACATAAGCCGCATCCGTTTCACTGGCGTTTCGACCCACGTTCCAGTTCACGTACACCGGCCCGGTATAATCGCCCGCCCGGTTGGTCGCGCCCCGGTGCCGGAACTCACCCGTCAGGCTCAAAAAGCCTTCATTGCCTAGTTTAAAGCCGTGGTTGATGCCGACCTGGGCCACTTCTCCGTCGCCCGCGTACTGCTGGCCGAGTTGGGCGCTCACCGTCGTGCCGGGCCGTTCTTTGAGCCGCAGGTTGATCACTCCGGCAATGGCGTCGGAACCGTACTGCGAAGACGCTCCGTCGCGCAAGACCTCAATGCGCTCAATGGCCGTTGCCGGAATGGCGTTCAGGTCCGTCCCGACCGAGCCGCGGCCCACGGTGCCGTTGATATTGATGAGGGCCTGATTATGCCGCCGTTTTCCGTTGAGCAGTACCAGCACCTGGTCCGGTCCCAAGCCCCGTAGGGTAGCCGGGTCAATATGATCCGTACCGTCGGACAGCGACTGGCGGGATGAGTTAAAGGATGGCGCGACAAAGTTCAGTTGCTGCGTCAGGTCGATCTGGCCGGTAGCCGCCAGGTCCCGCGACTGGATCACATCCACCGGCGCGACGGTTTCGGTGCTGGTACGCGCCTGCGTGGATCGCGAACCCACCACAACCACTTCCCCTAAACTGGCGGACGATTCGGTCAGGGCAACGTTGATGGTGGTGAAATTGGCGCCGGTTACCTGCGCCGATACCGTCCGGGTTGCGTACCCGACAAAACTAACTTGAAGTGTATAATTGCCGGACTGTAACTGAAGGCTGTAATCGCCGTTGGCGTCGGTGGTGGTTCCGGTGTTGGTCCCGGCCGCTACAATAGCCACGCCGGGGAGTCCAGTACCATTGGCGGCATCGGTCACCCGGCCCCGTACGCCCTGCGCCAGCGCCCAGGCACCGCACATCAGTACCATACCCGTGATGGCTAGTATTCTAAAAAAGGAAAGATTGTACATAATGGACCGATAGGATTGAATTGGCTAGTTGACGAAAAATTACGAGTAGGTGTAAGACTAAAATTTCCCTAAAAGGTTTCCGGGAAGCGGGCAAAAGTGAGTATTCTGGCCCGCCAGGCAGGGCCATAAATGAATCATCCCCCAACTGAGCAGGTCAATTGGGGGATGATAAAGCGGCAATTAGGAGTACTTACTTATTCTTCTTGACCGAGGTCACAGTTATTTCAAACGCCAGTGGTGCGTACGGCGGGACCACGTAGGAAATCCCACTAACCAAACCCTGGGTACCATAGCCCTGTGTCGATGGAAAGATTATAACGGCGCTATCCCCCTGTCTGAGTTTAGTCAATCCACTAGCGAAGCCGGCAATAAAGTTAGACGAAAAAAATCTGAACTTGTATGCCGCCGACGAGTCAAAGGCCTGGGCTCCCCGCAGCAGCGTTCCCCTATACGAGATTTGAACTGAGTCGCCTGAAGCAATGACATCTCCCGTTTGAGTGCTTTTTCTCCAAAAAACTTTAACACTATCTGAGTAGGTGGTTAAAGGCAATAAGCCATTATTTCTTGTATAGTCCGCTATCTGCTCACTTTGTGTGCGTGCACGGATTAGCTGAACAGTAAATATAACAGGACTGTAGGCCGGTATTGTTACCCCGTTGATGGTACGGGCGTCTCCGCCAAACCCCAGCGTGTAAGGCATAACCAGTGTTGCTTTCTGGCCTTCTCTCAGGAGAGATACGCCCTGTTCCAGACCCGGAATAATGGCCCCAATCCCGAACGGATAGTACATCGGCTTACTCGAACGAATACTATCGACAAAAACGGCCGTTCCCCCATTGATGTAGGACAAGGTGTAAATAAACTCGACTTCATCGCCCAGGGCCGGCACTTTAGCCGTGGCTGAACTTCTGGTCGTGTCGGTGATCACGTAGTACAATCCCGAACTGGCCGTCGTCACGCGGGAAGCCAGACCCGATTTAATGAGATAATCCCTAATCTGTTGGGTGTTGATGTCGAGCTGACCGGCGCTGGGATCGTCGAAATTGTTATTACACGACGCCAGGCCAAGAACCAACAGGCCCACGAACCAGATACTGATTTGTTTGAATGACATGGATAAACAATTAACTGTATTTACAACGAACGAGGATAGTGTACAGGTATGACCCTCGAAAAGGAAAAAGCGTTGCAATAACAGCAAAAATCAGGGTACGGGTCGGCCGATGCCTTCTTTTAACACCCAGAACGGTGAGCTTTCATCCGCCGAACGGCCCAGGGCTTTCTCTAAGTCAGTGACCGGTTCGTCCTCACCATCGTCGGCCAGCGGAAACGTCCCGTAATGCATGGCAACGCTCTGCCGGGAACGAACATCGTGGTGAATCTGCACCGCCTGGGCGGGCGAACAGTGAATTGGCGACATAAACCATTCCGGCTTAAAGGCCCCAATGGGAATCAGCGACAGGCGCATCGGCCCCAGCCGCTCGCCAATCTTTCGGAAATGCGGCCCGTAGCCCGAGTCTCCCGCAAAATAGAGTTTACCGGCGGCCCGATTTTCAACCACATAGCCACACCAGAGCGTCGCGTCACGGTCGAAAAGGCCCCGACCCGAAAAATGCTGCGCCGGAACGCAATGGATGGTTGTCCCATCGGCATACACCGCGGAGCCGTTCCAGTCCATTTCGGTTACGTTCTGACAGCCTTGTTCGTCCAGAAAAGCCTTGACGCCCAGCGGACAGTATACTTTTGGCCGGTGGCGCTGGCAAAGCAGCTTGAACGTTTCAATGTCGAGGTGATCCCAGTGATTATGGCTGAGCAGGATAATGTCAATCTTAGGCAGTTCGTCGAGCCGGAGTCCGGGTGGACGGTCGCGCTTGGGGCCAATCCATTGAAAAGGACTGGTGCGTTCGTACCAGACCGGGTCGGTCAGGACATTGAGGCTATCAAATTGCAGTAAAAACGTAGAGTGATTGATAAATGTAACCCGAACGTCATGCCCCGGCACCTGCGGGGGCGGAGGAGGACCAACCGGCTCGTCGTGATAAGGCCGCCACGCCGTTCGTTTGCGGGTCAGCATCCAGCCAATCACCTCTTTGAACCCTTTAGCTTTAACGCCGTCGGAGTTATAAAATTCTTTGCCGTCAAAATGGTCGGTGATGGGGCCTTTATAGCGCGGAGCCGAAACCGAGTAGCCGATCAGGAGCGCAACCAGCGCAACGACCACCAGTAGAACCAGAACAGAAAGCAAAATCTTAGTAAGCATACGCATGGCGGGTGAAGGCCTTCCTTAACGATCCTGTTTTACAACGAATGGCGGGGTAATAAGTTTAGCCGCTCCCTGACAAACAAAAAGGCCCGTGGAAATCTGATCTCCACGGGCCTTTTTACTGCTGTCTGGCTGGTTTACGGCAGCAGGACTTTATTCACGACGTGGATTACGCCGTTGGAAGCCGCGTAGTTAGCACCGGTTACCCGGGCGGCCGTTGCAATCCCGGCGCTTTTTACCGTTGTGCTGTCGCCGGCGGTGGTAATCGTCAGGGGTTTGCCGCTAAGCGCCGTGACCGTGGCGGGCAGATCCGTTACGAACCGGCGATCTGTTACAATGTGATTGGCCAGCAAGGCACTCAGGCTGGCTACCGGCGTGGCCGCAATTTTGGTGGAGTCGTACCCTAAAGCCTGAAAAGCAGAATTCGTTGGCGCGAAGATCGTGAAGGCAGTCGCCGAGCCGGTTAGGGCCGCCTGCAAAGTTGGATCGGAAGCGGCTACTTTCAGGGCCGCAATCCGCAGCAGCGACAGATTCGGGTTACCCGCCACCACGCCAACCAGCGTACCGTCACCCGTCGGTGGCATCACGATGCGGTTGATGATGTGCATAACGCCGTTGGAGCCTTGAATATCAGCCTGCACAACTTTAGCGCCGTTGTAATAAATACCGCTGTTGTTTTTGGTTAGGTACGCGTTGAGACGCGCGCCATTGATGCTGTAGCTGGTCTGCACGGCTTTGTTAGATTCCGTCGGAATAGCCGATGACAGAGTCGGAGCCGCCAGGGCGCTGTATTGCAGCATGGCTCTCAGTTGGTCGGCGGTGAAGGCCGCCAGCGCATTGGCGTCGGTGATACCCGCAGCCTGGAACGCTGAATCGCTGGGTGCAAATACCGTCAGGTTGGGTTGTTTGTAGGCATCCAGCATGCCCGCTTTCGTGATGGCGGCTTCGAGAATGCTCAGGTTCGTTCTCGCCACGATCAGGTCAGCAATCGAGTCGGCCTGAGCTGATGGATTATCATCGTCTTTTTTACAACTGCTCAAAAAAGCCACAAAGGTCATCAGGATAGCTAAAGTGCCCAGACGCGACCGGCGTAGCGCATTCCGTGTGTTTTTCATAAAATTGTTAGTGGTGTTAAGTGCTTTTTTAGGAAACAAATAAAAAGCGTAATTGGCGTTTGTGCGGATCGATTCCTTTTTATTTCGCACAACTGGTCAATAAATCGTGGCAAATATGCCATTAGTTACTGGCTTTATTCTATTCGGATTGGCCCGCATAATAAGAAAGAGTCAATCCCTTCTTCGAATACTTCTGACGGATCTATGGAATAGAAACTAAGCGATTTCAATTTTTTTAGAATACTTTTTAATAAAATTAAAGAATGTTGATCAACTTGCGCTGTCAAACCTTCTATCACATCTTAAATCTACTTCTTCGCTACATTTATGAAGCAAAAATTGCTGTTTCTGCTCGTCTTAGGTATGGTCGGCTTTATTGCGCCGACTAAAAAAGTCCGTCTGTTCAACGGTAAAGACCTGTCTGGCTGGAAGGTTTACGGAACCGAAAAATGGTACGTTGACAACGGCGAATTAATCTGCGAAAGCGGACCCGACAAAAAATATGGTTATCTGGCCACCGAAGAGCCTTACAAAAATTTCGATCTGTCGCTGGAATTCAAGCAGGAAGCCAACGGGAACAGCGGGGTCTTTTTCCGGTCTTCCATTGAAGGTACGAAGGTCACCGGCTGGCAGGTGGAAGTGGCTCCCAAGAACCACGACACGGGTGGCGTTTACGAATCATACGGCCGGGGCTGGCTCGTGCAGATTCCCGATGAAAAGGAAAACATCCTGAAACCCGAGGAATGGAATAAAATGCGGATTCGGGTCGAAGGCGATCACGTTCAAACCTGGCTGAATGGGCAGTCGATGGTTGACATGCACGACGAGAAGATTGGTCAGGCCAATGGTTCGGTGGCGCTGCAAATTCACGACGGCGGTGGCATTAAGGTTCGCTGGCGGAATCTGGTTCTGAAAACGATCTAATCGTCCGGCCAGTCATCCCCCTGTATGGCCCTTTGACGCCGGTAAATTCCGGGTTTATCAGAAACCCTTACCCTCTTCTACTTTCGGCGGATAGCTTTGGATCATCAAATGGTTCAAACGCTATCCGCTATGTTAGCCCGCCCGATTCCATTCACTACCCGCGTTCCCGACACCGGAACTAAACGGTACCTTGTCCGCCTGAAACGGCTCGCCACTTTACTGATTCTCTCCCTCGCTCTGTTTGCCAGAACGCAGGCCCAGAACGAGATCTACACCAGGGCGATGGAAGGCGCCATTGCCAAAGCGAGTTACCGCAGCAGGCCGGAAGACTTACAGCAGGCCGCCAGCCAGTTCGAGCGGCTGAGCACCACCCAGCCGAAGGAATGGCTCCCAAACTACTGGGCCGCCTACACGTATTCCCTGCTGTCGTTTAAGGAAACTAACGCGGCAAAGAAGGATGCACTGCTCGACAAAGCCGACGCCTTTCACCAGAAGGCAGCCGAACAGCAGCCCAATAACGACGAACTCTACGTGCTACAGGCGCAGCTCGGCATTAACCGCATCACCGTCGATCCGCAAACCCGTGGGTTGCAGTACGGCCCCGCCATTCAGTCGGCCCTGGAAACGGCCCGGCAGCTCAATCCCAACAATCCCCGTCTGTATTGCCTGGAAGGCCAGTCGCTATTTTATACGCCCGAGCAGTATGGCGGAGGCAAAAAAGTAGCCTGTTCTCTATTACAGCAAGCCTCCGAAAAAATGGCTACCTTCAAAGCGGCATCCCCTATCCATCCAAACTGGGGTGGCGAAACGATCACTTACCTGCTAAGGCAATGCGGTGGGCAATAAAAACGACTGACAACGGCGCCATGGGCATTTACCAAAACATATTCCGGCGGGGCTGGGTTGGCTGGCTCCTTTCCATGCTCGTCTGTATGATGATGGTCTATGGCGTCAGTGGTATTATTTACTTTACCCTGCAGATTACCGGGCCAACCCACCCGCTCAGCCGCATCTTTGCCGCGGTTTTAATCAGTAATTTCTGCAATGCAGTGACAACGCTTCTGGTGTGTTTTTCCTTTAACTGGATCGGTTACCGATGGTCACGGGCCTGGGTACGCCACGCCGTTCTCTCGCTGCTGCTGCTGGTTACGGTAGTGGGCGCGAATGGCCTGCTGTGGAGCGTCTGGCTGGCGGACATGGTTCGTTCGGTGGAAGCCAGTAAGGACTCTACCATGAAAGGCTCTCTGCTGTATATGCTGGTGCCCGTGCTGGTGGGTAACCTATTTTACTACTTTCAACAAAAGGCCCGGACCGTTTCCCACAAAATAACCCAGCAGGAATACCAGCTTCTGCAGCTGGAGCAGCAAAAAACCCGCGCCGAGCTGGAAGCTCTTCAGGCCAAGATCAATCCGCATTTTCTCTACAACGCCTTAAATTCAATTGCCAGTCTGGTCCACGACGATCCGGACCGGGCCGAGCAGATGGTGCTGCTGCTCTCCAAAATGTTTCGGTACACAACCAGCTTAAAAAACGACTACTTCAGCACCGTTGCCACCGAACTGGAAATGGTGCAAACCTACCTGGATGTCGAACAGGTTCGCTTTGGCGACCGTTTGACCTACCGCATTGATCTGGCCCAGCCGGAACTCAACCGACTGTCCATCCCGCAGTTTCTGCTGCAACCGCTGGTCGAAAACGCCATCAAGCACGGCATTTCCAGAATAACGGGTCCCGGCGGCATTGTCATTCGAATTCATCAGGACGGCGACTGGCTTTTTTTTCAGGTGCACGATAACGGTCCGGCGTTTCCGGAAGAGCTGACGGCGGGATACGGGCTGCAGAGCATTCAGGATAAACTACGACTGCTCTACGGCGATGACGCCCGGCTTTTGGTGCAAAACAAGCCCCTGAAAGAAATCATTGTTCAGATCAGGGCCCACCGGCTAACCCCGCCGGCCCCGTCAGCCGGAGCCCGACCCAGTACGCTTCAACCCTCGACGCCTTCTATACCGACCACTTAACCAAGACCAACTGAGGCCCGGCCTCCGACAAAAATGGGTGCTTCTTTTCCGCTACGAACGCTGCTGATTGACGACGAACAACTGGCCCTTAACCGGCTCCGCCGACTGCTGGGGCCCTACGACGACACCATTGCGATCATCGGCGAAGCAGGCAACGGACTGGATGGCTTACAGGCGATTGAGACGCTGGAACCCGAGCTGCTTTTTCTAGATATTGAAATGCCGGGACTGAATGGGTTCGAAATGCTCGCCCGGCTCTCTTACCTGCCCCTGGTGGTTTTCGCGACGGCTTATGACCAGTACGCGGTGCGGGCCTTTGAAGAAAATTCCGTTGACTACCTTCTGAAGCCCATTGAACCCGACCGGCTGGAAAAAACCATCGACCGTATTCGCAAACGGCAGTCGGAGGGCGCCGACGCAGCGCCGGACCTGCGGCACCTGCTGGACTTGTTAAAACCCAAAAAACAGCTGTATTCCATCTCGGTCAAGACCGGTGACCGCATCCTGCTGATTCCGCTGGGCGATATTGCTTATTTTGAAGCCGAAGACAAGTACGTTCTGCTCCATACCACCGACGGCCAGCAGTACTTAACTAACTACACAATCAGCACGTTAGAAGACAAACTAACGGACCCGTTCATCCGGATCAGCCGGTCTGTTCTGCTCAATAGCCGTCACATTCGGGAAATTCAGCGCTACCTCGGCGGTAAGTACCTCATCCTGATGCAGGACAAAAAAAGCGCCCGCCTGATTACCGGCACGGCGTTCAACGACAATCTGCGGGGCCTGCTGGAGTTATAGGCATTCAGAGCCAGCCACGGCCGATTTGAAAGGAATGGATTCGCCCTAAACCCTTTCTCACTTTCCCCCATTTTTTCCTCTTTTAAAAACTTTAGTATTTACGTAACTTGCACTCTGATTTAGCTCAGGACCGCCTGAGCGGATCCCTATTTTGTTAAATTTTGTTAAAACGAATCCGGTTGAATGAAAGAACTGATTGACCTGAGCAATCTGCCCCGGCACGTCGCCGTTATTATGGACGGGAATGGACGTTGGGCCAAACGGCAGGGCGCTGCACGGGTATTCGGCCACCGGAGTGCCATTAAAGCCGTTAAGGAAGTGACTGAGGGGTGTGCCGAACTAGGCGTGAAATACCTGACGCTTTATACATTTTCGACCGAAAACTGGAATCGGCCCAAACTGGAAATCGATGCCCTGATGCAATTGTTGGTGCACACGATCAAAGGCGAGTTGCCCACCCTGATGAAAAACAACGTACGGCTGTCGACCATCGGGAGCATCCATACGCTGCCGGGTGCCTGCCAGAACGAGCTTCGGGAAGCCATGGAGGCTACCGCCCATAACGACGGACTGAATCTGATTCTGGCCCTGAGTTACAGCGGCAAGTGGGATATTCTGGAAGCGACGCGCAAACTGGCGCGGCAGGTTCAGGAAGGTCAGCTGGCAGTTAATGATATTAACGAGGAACTGTTTGCCAATGCACTGGCCACCGAAGGCATCGACGATGTTGATCTGATGATTCGGACGGGCGGTGACCACCGTATCAGTAACTTTATGCTCTGGCAATTGGCTTATGCCGAATTGTACATTATGAATGATGTTCTCTGGCCGGACTTCCGGAAACCCCATCTATGGGAAGCTATTCTGGCTTATCAGAACCGCGAACGACGTTTTGGCAAAATCAGTGAACAACTGGTAAAATAAGACTCGTCTTTACACGTTCCGTCGAAAACCACCGTACTTCAAACACGTATATTCCGGCAGATTGTACCCCGCCATTCCGCTATCGAGTAGTAGCCTACTATGAAATCAAATCCTACCACATTGGTATCTTTTAACATAACGAAAATAGGGCTCGGAGTGTTTATCACCGCTCTGGCCGTATTGCTGGCGCTGCCAGGCTGGGCCCAGATTCGGCCGGGCTTTGGTGGACGCCTTTCCACGGGTGCCCCGGCCAAGATCAACCTGAACTACGGGGAACCCAAGGAATACGAGATTGCCGGATTGACCATTTCCGGTAACCAATACCTGGACCCCAACTCCCTGCTGTCATTGACCGGCCTCAAAGTAGGCGACAAAATCCGGATCCCCGGCGAGTCTATCAACGGAGCCATCAAACGCCTGATGGGTCAGGGTCTGCTGGAAAGCGTTGAAGTGTTTGCCACCAAGGTAGAAGGCACCCAGATCTTTCTGAACGTTGACATTAAAGAGCAGCCCCGTCTGTACAAAGTGGTCTTTGTGGGGATCCGCAAGTCGGAGCAGGACGCTTTGAAGGACAAGGTTAAGCTCAACATCGGCCGACTGATCTCGAATACGCTGATCAAGAACACCCAGCTCAGCGTGAAGAAATACTTCGTTGAAAAAGGCTTCTCTAATACGCAGGTTCGCATCACCACGGTTCCGACCGATAGTGCGCGCAACCAGGCGACCATGCGCGTGGCCATCGAGAAAGGCAACAAAGTAAAGATCAACAACATCGAAATTCGCGGCCGCTCGCTCGTCGACGAGTCACAGATCCGGCTCAAGATGAAGGGCACCAAGCAGATGCGCTTTGGCCGTTTGTTTACGCCTTCCAAGTACATTCCCAAGAAGTTCGAGGAAGACAAACAGAAGGTTATCGAGTACTACAACAAGCAGGGTTACCGCGACGCAACAGTCACCTTCGATTCGGTATACGCCCACGATGGCAAGACGGTTAACATCGTCATGAGTATTGACGAAGGGCTTAAGTATTACGTCCGCAACATCAGCTGGACCGGCAACTACCTCTACACCTCTGAGCAGCTTTCGCAGGTGCTCGGACTGCACAAGGGAGATATTTACAGCAAGGAAGACATCGAGAAACGCAAGAATGGGATTCCGGGTAGTGACTTAAGTTCGGTCTACATGGACCGGGGGTACCTCTACTTCAACGCGGAAGATGTCATCAAGAGCGTCGAAGGTGACTCGATTGACCTAGAATTCCGCATTTTTGAAGGAAAGCAGGCGACCATCAACCGGATTGTCCTGAACGGAAATACCAAGACCAGTGACCACGTGGTGTTGCGCGAAATCCGAACGCTGCCGGGTCAGAAATTCAGCAAAACGGACATTATCCGGACGCAGCGGGAATTGTCGACACTGGGCTATTTTGACCCCGAGAAAATTGGCATCAACCCGGTTCCGCAACCGGACGGAACGGTAGATATTGAATACACCGTTGAAGAAAAACCAAGCGACCAGATTGAATTATCCGGTGGTTGGGGTGGTTACGTCGGCTTTGTTGGTACCCTGGGTCTGGTGTTTAACAACTTCTCGGCCCGCAACATTACGAACATGAAAGCCTGGCGGCCCCTGCCGGCGGGTGACGGTCAGAAGCTGGCGCTGCGCTTTCAGGCCAACGGACGGCAGTTCCAGACTTACTCACTGACCTTTACCGAGCCCTGGCTGGGTGGTAAGCGGCCCAATGCGCTTTCGATCAGCGTATCAAGAACGGTTTACCGGATCACTGACTTCACGAACCCCTATGCTTACGCAGCGGGTCGACTGAACTTCATTGGCTCCTACAATAACACCTCGGTATCGGTTGGTCTGGGTCGGCGTCTGCGCTTCCCGGATGACTTCTTCCAGCTGAGCAACTCACTGACTTACCAGCGTTACGAGCTGAACAACTACGATATTTTCGGGATTGGTCTGCGGAACGGTATTTCAAACAGCATAACATTCAACACCACGATTGCCCGGAACAGCATCGACAATCCGCAGTTCCCGCGTTCGGGTTCATCGTTCACCCTGACGGCCAACTTAACGCCACCTTATTCGGTATTAGGGAACAAAAATTACGCAAGCGCTGATGTGGCGGACCGCTACAAGTGGGTAGAATACCACAAATGGATGTTCGATGCCAGCTGGTTTGCGACGGTAACCGGTAAGCTTGTGCTGAACGCCCGGGCGCACATGGGCTTCCTGGGTCGGTACGACGCCCGAACGGATTTCAGTCCTTTCGAACGCTTTATCCTGGGTGGTTCTGGTCTGGCCGGTACGGGTCAGTTTGCCCTGGCTCAGGACATCATCGGTCTGCGGGGTTATAACGACCGGGATGTATACACCGGACCCAGCGCCAACTCTACGCCAACCAGCCTCGAACGGTCCCGCGGTGGGATTGTCTACAACAAATACGTGATGGAACTGCGTTACCCTGTATCGCTGAACCCATCCGCGACGATCTTTGCGCTGGCCTTCATGGAAGCGGGTAACAACTGGGGTAGTTATAAGACATTCAACCCGTTCGACCTGAAGCGCTCCGTTGGGATTGGTGCCCGGATCTTTATGCCAGCGTTCGGTCTGATTGGTATCGATTATGGTTACGGCTTTGACACCATTCTGGGTGCCCAGCGTCCGCAGCCCGGTGGTCAGTTCCACTTTACGATTGGTCAGCAGCTCAGATAAGATTTTCAAAAATTTGACGTTAGCTTGTTGGCAAATAAGCGAAAGTGGTGCGGTAGTTGCCTGATTGTGAACACATACTAAACGGCTTACGCCCCTTCAACGTCAAAAAAAGTCATGAGAATAGCACTAATTTTTGTATCTTTGTTCTTCTTTTCGGCTATCGCAAATGTACAGGCCCAAAAGTTTGGTTACGTTGATACTGAATTTATTACGGGTAAAATGCCCGATTATCAGAAAGCATTAACGGAAATCGACAGGTTTGCCGACAAGTGGTCGAAAGACATTCAGGACAAGTACCAGGAGATCGACAAACTACAGAAAGCGTACCAGGCAGAAGAGATTCTGCTGACGGAGGATATGAAGCGGGACCGGCTGCGTATCATTGGCGATAAGGAACGCGAGGCCCGTGAATATAACAACAAAGTGTTCGGGTACGAAGGCTCGTTGTTTCAGAAGAAAAAGGAACTGATGAAACCGGTGACGGAGACGATCACCCGGGCGATCGACAAAGTAGCCGCTCAGAAAAAGCTGGATTTCGTTTTC
>Ga0325400_1000522_pt1 | contig 28658 bp, 26 predicted proteins | sample PopdelMetagenome_2_FD_205662 | JGI IMG/M metagenome (GOLD analysis project Ga0325400, IMG submission 205662) | Populus deltoides microbial communities from Bellville, Georgia, United States - Xylem-PdKOR-R1 | ecosystem: Host-associated > Plants > Phyllosphere > Stem > Wood/Secondary xylem...
CTTTCTCTCCTTATGACTCTTGATTTGAGTCATGGTTGGATTATTTGGCAGTGGTAGGATCTCGTAATCCTCTTCAACAGCTTCCCATAAATCCATAGCTTCTAAATATGTTTCCATTCGTACTGCCTAAAGTTGGTAATTTTCTCCATTGAAGATTGGAGTTGAGATATGAGAGAAGTTAGTTTCGGAATCCATCACAGACCCTTCAAGAAATATGCTCTGATACCAATTGAAAATACTTTTGCAGAATAAGTGAAGAACCGAGAAGCAGAAAAATAAAATACTTTGATCTCTACAGTGACTGTTTGTTACTGTAGATCAACACTAGAAATTTAAATTTGAACAGGGGATGTTTATTGCATGAAAACTGGATAATAATAAGGATAATTGCTTTTCTTTTTTTTTTACAGCAATCAATTACACTGATTTATAAAAGGAAAATAAACAGAAAAACTAAAATTAAGCAACACTACTGCCACGTTTGGCTTACATTTCGCCACTACTAACAATTCACCTAAGGACTTGTTCAATCCTTTATTCTAGCAGAAATAAAAACAACACGTGAGCTGAACTGGTCTTCAAGCAACACGTCAGCAACTTAAGGCAATAAATTTCAACAACCATGATAAGAGGCTCATTCCTGATTAAATGCCATGATTTCTTATAGAAAGTAAACTTGAATCCATCAGGTCCAGGTGCTTTAGACCCATCACATTCCCAGACTGCTTGTTTTACTTCATCCAAAGAAACACCCCGCTCTAGCCACTCTGACATTTGAGAAGAGATAGTCTTGAAACCCGTTTCTCCCATATTAGCTTTTCAGTAGTGAGACTTAGAGAAGAGGTTGGTATAGAAGGAAACAACACCATCTTTTACGCAAAGCTGTCCTCGTCCCCCATGGAAATTGTGTCACTGGAGAATTAGCTTCTCATGTTTCGGTTCAAGAGACAATTGGATGAATGAACCTCCAAAATTCCTGGAAAAAGGGTCTCTTTAGGCAAGGCTGCAAAGTTGGCATAACTGTCCCGGCAGTGAAAGAGAGAGACATCCCAAGTGTCCCCGTCAACCTTGAATTCTGGCTTATTTACAACTTAGGCAACTTTGGCATGACTATCAGGATTAGATTCAGAGTCGGTTTCTTCTTCATCTTCCATATGTGGGCTGAAAGTTTGCATACTATACTCTATTGTTTCAAAGGCTGGAAAATGTAGGTGATCAAGTTCCTGGATATGTATATAGCAATCCTTCCCTTCTAAGCACAAGACAATATCTTCATTAATAGTGCTTGTAAGTTTAGTAGCAATCAAGAATTTCAAGGTATCCAAAGTGTTGAAAAGTAGGCTTATTTTGTCAAAGCCTCAAAGTAGGTCTTCCAAGCTTGACTGTCCAAATCTAATGCCATCTTCAAATAATCAAAAGAAATCAACGCTTGAGAGGCTCCCATGTATCTGAATCCACTGAAAATCACTCCACTGTCTATAAGACCTCTCTTAAGGCATTGATAGTTAACCGCAATCTGTCCTACTAAGGAGTTCTTCAACCATGCTTTGTCTTCTTCAACAATATCGAGCTGCACAATATGGAGAGGAGGAGTTTTGCACTCAGAGCTTTGCGAGTCTTGTGTTTGTATAGTAGAGGGGGTCGGCAGCAGGGTTATTGCTCTCACAGCTTCTGCATAGCTTCTAGAATCACGTTGACGGATAGGGACAAAGATGCTCGGGGTCGCTGTGAGTTGACTTTGGGAGAAGGAGGTTGTCGATGAAAACGCGCTAGGTTTGCTCGCAGATTAAAGGAATCAAACCAGAAGTCATTGAAGTATTGGAGGAGCTCAGTTTGGGAGAACCAAGATTTCATTGATACGAAACCGAATCTCCAGTTTTTCTGATTCTTCCTCCTTGAGATGAAAGAGGTCGGTAACATCTCCATACTTAAGGAAAACTCTTCTTAAGGTTTGGTAATCTAGCCAAGATGGGAATCTCTCAAAACAAAACTTTAAAACTTGTGAAAAGGGTTGAACGGGTTTTTGGGGGTGAGGTTTAAAGGGAAGGCTATGGTGGGTCAAAGATGGAAAGGGGCGATTGTGATGGGATTGATTTTGATTGTTACGGATTTGGTTTTGGGAGGCAGTGGGGCGGGGTGTTAACAAATTCATTTCAGCTCTCTCTAAAACATCCTACAACAATTATTTAAACAGTCTACCCCTGACCTCGATCACAAAGGAAAAAGGAATCCTTGATAGATGAAAAATAAATAAATTAAAAGACGGATAGGAAAATTAAAAGTTAAAATTCAAAAAACATAATAGCTTGAAAATTCTTCATTGTCCAAGCTGAAAGAGGTAAACCAGTAATCTCAACTCAGCAAAAGTAGTTAAGAGCCATTTCCAAAGCACTCCAAGGAGCTTGAGAAGCACGTACTTGAACAAGAACACTTGCTGCCAGAAAAGCTAGTCTTAGGTGCAGAGTTTGAGTGCTTCTAATTGTCAATCATCTTGAATGATGAAGAAGGAGATTGAAATGAAAATTCTGGAGAGTTAATTCGAGAGAAGGCTGAATAGAGAGATTAAACATGAATGGAATCCTTAGCATCTAGGATTGATTCGATGACCTTTTGGAGATTTCTTAAAGAGTGGTCACCGCCATCTTGATCTTTTGAGAAGGCTATCGTGTGATGCCTTTCTGTCTGCATATCCTTTAGAGAGTCGTAGGCAGACTGACATTAGAACAAACAGTGTAAGCACCCTGTTGTCTATATAGCTTAACCCTAACACACACAGCAGGAACTGATCACTGATGACAGCAAACATAGACGGACGAACAAATGAAACAGTGTTTATATTTTATTACGCTCCAAAGAGAAAAGGTCCTAGTCCTCAAGTCCATGGGATTAATTAAAGCTTGATTTGTTGTTGTGACTTTGTAAAAAGTACAAACAGCCCCATCAGCACCTGGTTACTGGCACGCATACAGTGCTACGAGGTTAGTCTTCTAGTTAATCAAGGTTAATTTGAGTGTAGAATTCCATTTGTTATACTTTATAGAGAAAGGAAATTGTGCTACTCACATTTATCTCAAAGTAAGATGCAGTAAAAAAAAATGACAAGATTATATATATAAAGTATAATCATTGTTTATTCTTCAATGGCTTGTTTTTCTAACAAAACTTTCCAACAGAATATAGAAATCTTAGAAAACATCTTCTACGTACCATGTCGTAACTCCAAACCAATCATATATGTTGTAGAGACTATTCATAAAATCAATGGAAGCCTTAGAACGAACCTCGGAAACCAAATGGAGAAGAATATTTGTGAAGGGATATCTTGATTGTGTTTCCTTGAGAGAATCTGTGTATCTCTTTGCACTCCTCAAGATCACTATCACAAGTCAAAAGAACCCATTCCCCATCATCATCCATATACTTGAGACCAATGCATGTGAAATCATCAATCTCGAAACGCTTACCAATCTCTTGTTGCAAGTCTCTTAAACCCCACTTTGGTTGCAAGCCTAACCTAACCTTTTCTACTCCATAAATGGCTTTAACTCCGAAGACACCTCCTTCTCGTAAACTCGGGCCAAAACGTGGTGGACTTTCTAGCTCACTTTGATGAATATGATCACTGACTGTCCTAGTTTTGTGAATTTGCGATCTTACAAGAAAGTCCGGTCCACCTTGGTTATTCAAGGAACGTAATTCTGCTAATTCATTACTGCAAGTCCTCTTGAAAATCCCATTCGAGGTTTCTGCAAGTAAAGAGCCATTTCCATTGCTTGAGCCAGTTATTGTGGTGGCAGCATGCTGTTGTGCTCGACCAGAACAGCAGTTACTTGAACAAGAGCTCCTACTACAAGGAGAAGAATGGGATTTTGAGGCAGTGCCAGAAGGGCAAGAATCATCAGGTGGAGAGTCTAAGTGCTTTGAATTATCGATCCTCCTGAATGATGAATAAGAAGTATGATTTGAAAGTTTTGGAGAGCTCAGCTCTGGGAAGGCTGGATAGAAAGATTCAATTTGAACGGCACCCTTGGCACCTTGGACTGTGTCGATCACCTGCTGGAGTTTTCGTAAGGAATGGTCAACCTTCTTGATCTTTCGAGAAGGCCATCGTTTGATACCGTGTTGTCTGCATATCCTTTTCAGAGTGGTCGGGCAAACTGCATTTAGAACAAATTGTGTGAGCACACCATTGATTAGCTAACAAATGATATTTTAAGAAAGCGACCTAGCTGAACAAAGGAAAATGGTAATAAAGGTTTTGGAAGATTAGATCAAGTTGGTATCCAGCAAATGTTTCTCTTGTAATGATAATCATCTTTTTTGGAAGAAGTCGATATATTATAATGATAATCATCTAATAAAGGATGCCTCAAATCTAACATTGAAATGCTATTCATTACTTTACATAAAAACACGTGACTTCAGTTGTGATAGGACATTTTCATACCGCCGAGGCTTTGAGCAGCATCATTGAGGCTCCCGGCAAAGTATTGTCGAAGAACTCCCAAGCTGATTGTCTGAATCTCTGTCTTGGTCCGTCTCTTCTTACCTATTTTTGTGCTTCCTAACGAGCGACGTCCGCCAAAAGCAAAAGAAACTCCATCACCCTCAATATTGATATTGGGTCTAGAATGTTGCTGAAGTTGACCCAACTCTGAAATTACTTGCTTCTGGTCTATTTCCACCGCGGTGTCATCCCAATGAATGATCGTCTTGAACTCTTCTTTAGGTTCTTTTGGATAGTCCCATGTGACAATGCAACTTTTACCCTTCTTTTGGGCCTCTACCATGCGGGCAATCCAAGATGATTCGTCGGGTGGAGCTTCTTTCGAAGAGGATGATTCAAAACTCTTATTTTCTCCTATATAAAGCTCCTTGTCCATGACAATTTGTAGACTCCTGCAAACCTGTTTTAAGACAATAGGCAATAAATCCCACATCTTCTTTTGTTCTTCGGTCTCTTGGCAATCTTTTGGCAAGAATAACTCCACCACAAATTCAACCAATCCAGTAGAAATGCTTCTCAGGGGAATCGCTATGGCAGCATGAAGACCAAATATCTTAGCATGGTGAGCTAGTGGATAATCTTTCTTGCTGAAGGAAGTTATATCATTCGTGAAACATTGCTTTTGTGTTGTGAATGCTCTCCCCACAATCCCTTGACCTAGGAAAAGGTATTGCTCAAAACTCGCCATGTGAAAACCTGAAAAACCTCTGTCGGCTAAAAAGCAAGCAGAATCCACTGTGGAAATACAAGAGCTAAACCTCTCGGGAAACTGCTGGCGTCCACTTTTACCTTGCCGGCTACATAAGGCCCATGTTAGAGCCAAGGGCAATCTATATGTCTTGCAAACAGATTTCACAATATCTGAAATCTCAGGCACCGCAGCTTGATTTAATCGATTGCAAGTCTGTGATAAAAGGAACACAATTGTGATCTTAGTTACGAACGCTAAAATTTCAGAAGCCTTGAGTCTAGTGTCTTTAAAATGTCTAGTATCTACGTACCTCGACACCAGGAGAGCAGAAGTCTTCAGAACTTCTTAGATCAACAGCCTGCAAATCAACATGCATATAAAGACCAAAAAAGAGGAAAGTTCTCTGCTTATTTCACAGGCTTGAAGAAATTGATAGCCATTGTTACTTTTGAAAGGCATTTCGATCATTAAAAAATCTGAAAGTTAAATGCAAGTCAAGGGATATGAAATGAAAGAAACGTGAATTCTATATGCAACTAACATAAAATAATATAACAACAGTCTCATTGATATATAGCTAATTGAAACCTTTGCAAGATACATAGGAAACGAACAAACCTGGAGAACTTTGCAGATGTCTTGTAGTTCTGAACGATAGCTTATCTTCTGAATGGTAGTCGCAATCTCAACTATGCCCAAGCAAGTCTCACTGCCTTGTTTGAAAAGTGGGAGTGCAAGAGACCCTCTAATGTTATGTTGTACTGCATGATCTTTATGTGGATATTCTTCTCTTCTGAAGAGACGTACGTCAGGAGTCCACTCAGGCAGCTTCTCCAAGAAAACCCGACCGGGGAACCCTACAGAACATTTTGCATCCTCTTCTGCTCGGAAATGATAGGCTGTTGAAACCTTTCTATAACTTGCAAGACTCTTGCAACTCGGATCGACAAAGTATGGCTGATCAATAGTAGCAAGTACTCTTTTCCCTTCTTTCTCCATGGGTAGCCAAATCTGGATAAGAATATCTCTATCTTGTATACAATTTTTTAAGTATCCAACGGCTTGCATTACTCTCTCCTTCACAGAACAAGAAGTCCCTGGATTTACTCTCTGCACCATCTGCCATTCGAAACCCAATCCAGCAGCTTCTACTCGACAGCTTGTGGGGTGCGCGAAAGGTGTGGAAGTCTCCACAGAATCTTCAACCTGAAGTTCAGTCTGAACAAGTTCCGTGCTGTTTGGATAATCTAGTGGTGGATTTCCATGGCAATGCCTTTCTGTTTCTTCTTGATAGTCCTGCTGGTTTGAGGCTATACTCCAATTAGTAGTCCCCGTAACGGGAAAATATAGTGAAGGGTCATGCAGAACATTAGAGGTGGGGAGACCTTGCTGCAGAAAGTTGAACCCTCCATCCTTTTCAAACCACCCTTGATACAAGATTTCATCCATGAAATCCCAGTTCGTGACATTTCCTGAGAAAATATCGAATGTAGAATTAGGGGTAGAGGAACCGTGGTCATCCATATAGTCAACTTGCTTGAGACTTGCAGCAACCAAAGCTTATATATACTCCAAATTAGGAAAGTTTCAACCTGAAACACACAAGTACAACTCAAAACATGAACAAAAAGAGAAAAATCCAGGATTACCACGTACTTTCTTTACATTAAAACTGTACTGATCTGAAATGCATTTCAAAGCAAATCATAAACTAACATGCTTGTTTCTATGAAAACTAACAGGATTGGACCTTCATTTATACTAAGCCATGTGTTAAAATAACAGAAGAGAAACATGAAGCAAGAAAGAAACTCACTTTCTGAAGACTCTTGATTCAGATAGGCCAGGTTATCTTCCTGTCGGTGTACCATGCCTTGCTGAAAGCAGTGAACTGTGAACCTTTATCAAATTCAAGAGCAGCAGCAGTACAAAAATAACCAAGACTGTCTTTTGGGTGAAACTTGTTTCTGTTTCTCTTGTTAGACCTCATGCATCCCCGAATTTGGTAAATGAGAGGGTTACTATATATCTTCTAGGTTTTTTACACAGGGTACTGCTATAGTTTCACAAACAGAAGATTGGGTACTCAGGCTGTACCAACCAAGAAACAGAAGAAAAGGAATAGGAGATGAAGTCAAATGCGTATGTTGAGATCACATACTCCATCATCACCTTATATATATGTGTGTCTATGTAGTCATTTCTAGCTATAAAGTCAACCATTCAAAAGATAAGCAATCAAGGGGAAAATGAGGACGAAGTGGGGTGTGTGTGTGTGTGTGTGTGTGTGTGTGAGAGAGAGAGAGAGAGAGAGAGAGAGAGAGAGAGAGATGAAGCTTTTATATGCTTAAGTATACAAAATGAAGCAATACTCAACAAAAAAGGGTCTAATGCTATTATTTAATTCACCTGGTCATAAACTGAGTTCCATTTCATCGACTTAAAGCTTAACTGTCAATCATTTTTACCTTCACCTACCAAGGCAATTAGCTCAAGATTCTCTTTTTGTGCCTTTCGTATCAGCAGGCACTTGATGCTCTAGAAACTAAAAACCGTGTATGATTTCTGCTATCGTTTCGGAAGATTTCACGTTATGGGACAGTCTGCTAAGTGCGAAGAAGGACAAGTTGGAAGGGCTAATGACAGTTTTCTGCAACGTATCTCTATGTCATGCAGCGCCTATATAGTTGGGGCCATGAATTCATTTTTATTCACCGCCGACAGATTTGCCACATTAACAATAATTACCACCCTGAAGAGCAGTTCAGTGTTGATGGTCCTGCACATGGTGGAAACCTCAGAGTCAAGCAAGACTTGTGTTGTTCCCGTGGAGAGTGCGTGCCTGTTTAATATTTCATTGCCTTAATTGGTGACCATCATGTGCTGCTTTACAGGAAGCAAAGCTAGGGAAATCATTAATTACAAACATCAAGAAATCAAACATATAATACAGACGCAAATGGTGCTTAACCTCTATGGTTAGGCTTAATTAGTCAAAGCTCAAAAACTGATGTCAGGTTGAATTATTCTTCAAAATGTCAAGTTGCTTTCCTCCATCTTAATTTAATATGTAAATGGACATCAGCAGAACGCAGAAGAAATCGAAAATACAGATAAATAAATCATGATGAGTGAATATCCACAATATGATGTTGGATTTAGACATGTCTCACTTGCTATCTAAATTAATAATGGTCCAATTCTTCTTTAATTAAAGCTATTTAATCATTAATCCTGTTGATTATTGTATTAATTATATATTGCATTATCTCCTTGCGTGAACCACCATGATCAGCTTGCATCTTCATGTATATACAATTGACCTTCTAGACAAGTGGGAGCTAGCCTTGTGGTGCTCTATAATTGCTTCATTTCTTTTTATTTTCTCTCCTCGATCGGGTCACTACACTTTTTATTTGTTTTCTTCGTTCTGGCTTCAATTCTTTGAATCCAGGAACAAAACCAGAAATAATCTGTTGAGCTGCACAACAGCAATCAAGATTCAAAAATATATATAAAACTCACCTGATTAAGGAAATAAAACAGAAATCCAAAATTTAAAAAAAAAATAATAGTTCAAACAACAACTTTCAAGCCTAATTCTAGGAGATCTAACGGTTCTATCAGCAACAAAGTGGCTTCTCATAAAAAAAAATTGGATGTCAAATCTATTGAAAAAATCTGAGCCCAATCCAATAATCAGAGATCCTTTCATACGTTATTGTTGTTTTAAGGTGCAAACAACATGATCAAAGCTCCTATATATTATATTAGGCCTAGATTTGTTCTATTAATCAATAAAAATATTTATATAAGTCCTATTAATCAATATTACCCGGTGTCTTAGATTCTTGATCAACTCTATTGGTCACGCAGGTTTTTAATTGGCAGCTAGCTTGTGCCATAACCTTGAGGGCTGATGCAAAAGGAAGACCTGGAAGCTCACAGGCAGAGCATAACATGTTTACAATAGTATCAATGGATGTACGACTTGGCTGGTTAGGTAAGCCATAACCGACGGAATTGAGATGCGGATATTCGAGGAATAAATAACCATGTGCAGATTCCACACAAGCAGAGGCAGGCATGGGGGGGAATAATTAATTTACTCAAAAAAGAAATCAATAATGGAGACCTCTCTTAACAATATATTCTCAAGTAAAAAGAAAGATTATTGGAGTACGTCAATCGTTAGGTAGGAATTAGGATACCCTACGTACCTTCCTTCTTATAATATCACTGTGCACACCATTTTCAAACCAGCTTTATTTTCTACTCAGATCAACAATGCCGAATATCCAATGATTTTATTTGTTAGCTTTTCCTTCCAACATTAATTTTACATTTGAAAATTGAAGTGATATATATATATATATATAGAGAGAGAGAGAGAGAGAGAGAAAGAGAGAGAGAGAGAGAGAGAGTCCTGAATTGTACATCGATCCTCCTTAATATATTTATGACTTTATACTAGATGTTTTGAGGTCTAAGAATCCTTTTATAATTCATGCTATGAACAAACACCAAGCTAGCTGTCCACGTTCAATTCCCCGGCCGGGGACGAGTATGTTAAAATATACTGTGCTGATCAACTAATCAACTAGAGGAGGACCACTTGCATTTATATATAGCTTATCATCAGATTCAATGTGTCCAGTGACCTGATTAACCACAATATCTAAAGCTAAACCATTTGCGTCTATTATTAATTTATCTGGAAAACCAGAATATCCCCTTCTTTTTCTTTTGCTTTTTTTAGGTGGTGTAGAGAGAGGGGTGTTAGATTCCGACTCAAAAAGAGGAAATTATTGAGGGGTAAGATTTTAACCATCAAAACAGTTGATTTTTGTATCAAAAAATTTCATATAATAAGAGAATTAATATTATGTGTTTTTTTTACCTTGAAAACACCTAGAAAAACATGTCTGGGCTCGGGAAGATTTTTTATTTCAGATTTTGGGTCAATTATAGATTGAAAAAAGGTTTTTAGATTAAAAAAACTTTTTTTTCTAGCCACATTAATGGCTGGATTCTAGAATTTCCAAACGACACGTCATTTTTTTTTTTTTTTGTTCCAAGCAACTAGGGTGGATTGTCCACCCCATTAAATTGAATAAAATATATTAAAGACCTGCACAAGGGCCTTTTCTTGATTAGGCCAATAGCGTCTGGCCTCATTTTTTTTAGTGTTTTTTTATATTAATGGTTTTTCTATATGTATTATTTAAAGTAATTTTTAAATGTATGTTTTAATTAATATCATTTCTCTATGTTTTTTTTCTTTTGGATTTTTTAGCCTTTGTAAAATAACAATTATTTTTTAATTATATTATGTGTGTTTAATTTTTTCATAGGTTAGCATGATTCGTCTGTAATTTTTTTTGAATATTTTATATAAATTAAATATTTATTTTTATAATATTTTTAATATGTGCAGCCTTGCATAGTATTGTTTTTCCTTTTATTTTAAATTTTATGTGTGTGTTAATCTTTTTTCCAAATTAATTTTCATAAACAAATTCATTAAATACAACCATGTAAATGACTCGTATTGTAATATTACATATCTTGATTTACATTGCTTTCTTGATTTCTCTAATTATGTTTTTATTTATAATAAATACTTTTTTTTTCATTTACTTACACAAAGGTTCGTGATTTATTTAATTAGATATGTGCATAATTTTTTCAATTTATATTTATAGTTTTTTTATGAAAAAAAACACATTGAAAATTCTACATATTCAAGTTTTGTTTTTCTTTGAAAGAAGTTAATATATTAAAAGGGTTAATAATGTATTGGTGTGTTATTTTTATGATTTTTTTATAGCGTGTTATTTTTTTACTTATTTTAGTTTTTATTGATCGGTTTTTTTATATGATTTAAATAAAACTAGTTGATGGGGACAATAGTTATTGGATTTTTTTTATTAAAAAAAAAGGCACTAATAATACCTAAATATTTTAATAGAGAAATAATACGGATGTGCGGAATAGCACGGCATCAACCTAATCTAACAACTCCGCATCGTCTTTAGTCTTCTGCAGTCCTGCTCTTTGTTTTTGGAGCCCCACCTGCAGCTTGATGGCTCTCTTTTTTCATTTATAAATGTCGTCTTCTCAAAAACAGAAACGTCTAATTACTACGCGCTTATATATTACGCATAATCATGGGCCTTTGGCTGTGGGATCAAAAGAATTCTCCAGTTAAAAAGTGATTGTTGAGAGTATTTCAGTCTTCACCATTGGATTTCAAGTGCAATATTGGCCATGAAAAGAACATGCTTATCTTATCCAAATTCTATTGTTGTTCATCACATTAAGCATTTACGAAGCAAATTCAGCAATTAAAGAATATCAGGATTCCTCTTTTAATCATTTTTATTCCTCGGTGACTTGTTTTTTTGAAGTAAAACTTCAAAAGTTTCGAACAAATTCATGATTTTGTAGCATCTACGTTCTGTGTCCAAACTCCAGACCAGTCATGTCACGTAGATACAAGACATTAGAAAGTAAAAACTAGAAACCAATCATGGGATTAGACTGAACCTCTGCAACCAAATTCAGTAAGAGAATTGTGAAGGAATATCTTGATTGTGATGCTTTGAGAGAATCTACTGTGTGTCTCTTTAATTTGCACTCTTCAAGGTCACCATCACAGGTCTAGCGACCTCACTGACATCATCATCCACATACCTGATATCAGTGCCATTGAAAATCATCTATCTTGCAACGCTTGCCAATTTCTTGTTGCCTGCATATCCTTTTTAGAGATGTAGGGTAGGGAAAACTGCAATTAGAGCAAACAGTGTAAGCACCTTGTTGTCTGTATAGCTTAATCCTAACACACACACACACACAGCAGGGTCTGATAACTGATGACAGCAACGTAGATGAAACAAATGAAACGGTTTTTAAGGTTTCGAATGGTTACATCTTTCATTGAAATGCTAGAGGTTACTTGTAATAATAGGTATAATGAAAAGTGTGATTTCATTTGTAATAAGCGATTTGCTTACCACCAATACTTTCAGCAGCATCTTTAAGGCTCTCTGCAAAATATTGTACTTTCTGCATCTCTTTCTTGGTCTGTCTCTTCTTACCTTTTCCTCTGCCTAATGAGCGGCGTCCACCAAAAAACAGAAGAAACTCCATGACCCTCAATATTTCTTTTGGGTCTAGAATATTTTTGAAGTTGACCCAACTCTGAAAGTAGTTGCTTATGGTCTAATTCCACCTGAGAGTCATCCTAATCAGTTATCACCTTGAACTCTTCTTTAGGTTCTTGTGCACAGTTCCATGTGACAGCCACTTTTTCCCCCTTTTTTTGGGCCCCCACCATATAGGAAATCCAAGATGATTCATCTTGTGGTGGAGATGATGCAAAACTCTGATTTTCTCCTGTATTAAGTCTTCCATCAGAAGCAGCTATGATTCTCCAGTTCGGTTCTTCCTTGAGCTCCTTGTCCATGACAATTTTTAAGCTCCAGCAAGCCTGTTGTATAGCAATGGGAAATATCTCCTACATTTTGTTTTGTTCTTCAATGTCTTGGCAATCCTTTGGAGAGAATAACTCCAACACAAATTCGGTACGTATAAATGCTTTGGAGGGGAATCACTATGGCAGCACGCTATCATAGCATGGTGAGCTGGATGATAATTTGTCTTTCCTGAAAGCAGTTTTATACATCTCAAAACTTTGTTTTTGTATTTTGAATGCTCTCCCCACTAATCCTTGGCCTAGGAATAGCTTATAAAAGCACTGCAGCTTTGTTATGATACTTTCATTGATCAATTTCGTCGCGATCCTTGTGTTTTATCCTTCTGATATACACTTTTTGGTGCCCGTAGAGATCCTTAGAAGCTAGCGCAAATAAGTGAGTTTGCTTTTCACGTTATAGGTAGTCATTCAGAGAGACTGAGAAATAAATTTCTTGTATATGAACTTCAGGCTGCATGTTTAGTGCACTCTTCTTCATATCTATAACTTTTACGCTAAATGTTCAGGCAATTAACAAATATTGGGCTGTCCTCAAATCCAGTTGCCACATACCAAGTGTTAAACTGTACAGTGCTGATCAACAACTAACCTGACCACGTGTATATGTTGCTGCTCATCATCGGAATCAATACGACGATATATGGTCAGTCTGGTGCCTTTGTTTTCTCAAGCATGACCTAATAACTAACCTCTAAAGAAAATCACATATTTTATCAGGAAATCAGTTGCCATTTGTAAAATACATTATATGCACATGAAACTTCAAGGAGAGGAGCTACCTGAGGGAGGGCGGGAGGGAGGGAACATGGTTCGTCAGTGTTTCAATGATCAGTCCTTGTGGTTAAATAAATATTCATTTGTGTTCTCTAAAAATTATGGATTGAATTCCGAAAAATACTATTGATAAGCAGTAGTAAAGAGTTTTTGCATACTTGTAAATGCATACATATAACGCCTCCCAAATTTGGGGCAGCAGCATCAATGATACACAGATTACTAGTATATCCTAATTAAGCTAAGGTTACATGTCAGTTACATACCAAATTTTTAGTGAAAGAACCCTTACAAGGAAAGAGCCCAGACTTCCTTCAGAGGCACAATCTCAAGTCCAAAGTGAGACCTGATGAATAAGAAGAGGATGATTCATCTTCCATTGGGGCAGGCAAATTGAGGTCCAACCCACAACCTTCCTTTGCTGTAAGGAAATGAAGTCCTTGATTCATGGATGATGAGTTCTCTTCGCCTTTCTCCCAATGGCACCTCATGTGTCCACCTAGTGCCTGTCCACTGGGAAACATCCTCAAGCAAATACTGCACTTGTGCCCTAACACCAACAATGCCTTGCTGTTATCTTCCACGTTCTCCTTCACATCACCACTCCCACCATGATCCTCAACAACCTCACAACCATCACTCCTTGTTAATGCAAAACAACCCTTCACATTCTTATGGCTTGCCCTGTGACCCCCTAGTGCCTGGTGTGACCCAAAAACCTTCCTGCAACTTGAACACTCGAAACGAGTACAATTCACTAGATCATGATCTTGAACTTGATGAGAAGCACTAGCACCAACCCCACCGCCAAAATCATTACCCTCCAACATTGCTGCACCATCACTATCAGCCAACATTAACAAACAAGAAGCCACCTCATGATCCTCTGCAGTCATCATGTCTTCCCAGTTAGTAGGACTAGCAATACTTACTGGCTGATCAATAGGCGAAACGGGCCTACGATAATTGGGAGGTGGATTAATGCCACGCCATTGTCTTTCAGGGTGACATCTCATGTGACCAAAGAGTGCTTTCCATGACCAAAACTTCTTGCCACACTCACTACAAGGTCTTGTGATCTTTGGTGCAGAAGGGTCAGGTTTATTGTAATATTTTGGCCTAGATATTGTACTAGAAGGAAGCAAACTTGGTTCAATCTTGATCAGCCTAGTCCTTTTTTTACGTGGGTTTTGATGGTGGTATGTTGTAGGGATTGAAGAAGATGATGGAAGGCAAAAATCAGGGTCGGGATCAGTATTATGGCTTGTCATCCCTGTTTGAGAAGTAAAGGTTATGGAGATTGAACGAGAAAGAAGAAGAAAGAAAGAAAAAAAAATGTAACGACAGGAGAAGAGGTTGCTTATGTAGATGTAATGGCAGTTATTGGCAGTTAATAGAATGTGAGGAAGTGGCGGTTTCCATGTGTTTTGTTTGTTGTAGTTATCCACAAGGTGCTTGAAACATGGTGACTCTTTGTTAGCACTAATCAAACTGCCTAACCCACACTAATCTCTCACGTTGAGATTATGGCCATAAAAAGGATTTTCTGCTAAATAATTTAACACTGGAATACCAGTAATTTACTATTGGAAAAATAGTAATTATTTTCTGCTAAATAATTTACAATTGTCTGTCTCCAATTGAGGCTAATTATTGGTGATTTCTGTTTTGTGTTTGGAGGGTGAAGGTGGGAAAATGTGGGTGATGCTTCGCAAGTTGAACCCACTTTAATTATTAAAAATATAATATTGAATATTAAAAATAATTTCAATTTAAAAACTTAAGCCAGCATTAATTTTCTAATAATATTTGCCGAGTTTTTGACATATAAATGAGGAATCTCACGTAGTTCAGATTTTCGAATTAAAATGATGCCTTTTAAACATTCGCACCTGCAAGCTCATATACGAACCCCCCAGTACAGATCTCCCCAACATTAGACCACATGGGTTTACAAAGTATGGTGGAATAATTAGCCATTAACAGTTTCACACAATAATTCAACAGAAGTAATTTAGCGATTAACTTCTGCAACAGGATATGAATTCCCATATGTTTAGATACTTGTGAATAGAACATAGCTGGGACTGGAATTGGAAGGCAGGGAAAAACAAAAACAAACAATTAAGATGAACATTACTGAACATTATATTACAACACGGTTAGAATTCAGTACTGTCAATAGATTTTAGAGCTAGAGATTAAAGTACGGCTGATGCTGCCAGAGCAATATTACAGCAAATGTCGACAGCCACTGCAGCAGAGTCAAAATAAGTGCAGACGGGTCTTTTTTCACCCTTCTTTAGTCAAAGAGTATATAACACAGTAAGGTATTCCAACATCCTCTTATTTCTCTGACTGGCTTTGATGAGTTGAGGGTGCTTTAAAATTCTTCAACGATTTCCCCAAGACATTTAATATCGCAACACGTTGCAACTCCTTTGCTGTAAAAATTAGGAATGAATTAGAGTGATGTATTAGCCTCCAATAATCTCAAAATAGTGAAAGGGACTAGAATTTATCAAGCATGAACAGACATCATAGTTAGCAACAAATGCCTATTTTAATGGTACCGAGAAAAAGTAGAATTGAAACAGTTATGGACCTCAGAATAGGTAACGGCACCACCTGTTACAACTCGTGCAGTTACTGTGAAGAAGACATGGCTGACAAATATAATATGACGATTTGCAGAAAACTTGCTCGAAACTAAAGCAAAGCACACAATCCTACAATAGCATAACTGTGGTAAATTATGGAATTAAGTGTAAAAGTTGACAGTCACAAAAGCATAATGAAACTCTAGAGAAGATATAGTTGGCAATCCAGCGACGAGTTCAAGTGGTAAATTATTTAATGGTCTTCAAAATTAGAGATACTTTGCTGTCCATTTCGAATCTCATTGTGCAACTCATGCAATACAATGCCTATGCAGGCCACATTCATTTATATGTGGTGCACATTAAGCCCACCTCAAACATGCAGACTCCCCTAATCATATCCATATTACAGTTTATGAGGGTTGTGTTTGACCTTACCTTACCATACACACATTCAAAGGAAAACGAAAGGCACAAAGAACGGAAATTCATGTTACCTTCCTCCAGTGAAAGTTGAATTGATCTCTTTTCCAACTCAATTGCGTGTCTGCTAAGCTCAACTGAGGAAACTGACCGAAGCTCTGCAGCAGGGAAAAAAACACATTGAGAGAGAAAGGAAATCAATGCTTAGCAGTGGTTAAATAGATTATCTCAATTTGAAACTCCAAGACTTACTCTGGGCATATTCCTCTTGATCAGATTCATCCAATTTCTTCAATAATATGTGCAATTGACAATACCGCTCTTCCCAATGCATATTTTTCTCTGCCATTGGATTAGATGAAGGGGCAGTGGAACCAACAGGATGACAACTAGATTCTGCTGGTGCAAACCTTATGCTAGACTGTCCAAGAGGAAGAGGAACTGAAGGTTTTCCAGATGAACTTATTGGGGGAGCCACAGGCATAGGTGCCAATGCTTGAAAGGAAGAGACTGTTGGCTCCTTTATCTGGGAGGGTTTTGGTTGAACAGTCTCCTCATGATGACCAAGCTTGCCTGTTTCTGCTTCAGATTTCCTGCGGACATAAACAAGATGAGAATTTGGAGCACCACTAGTTGAAGATTCACATCGGAGAACTGGAGGGTTCATCAGGCCCTCAGACGATGGTCTCTTGGCTCCAGAAACCTTAAAGCTGTTCATAGTCTGTCCTCTGTCCTTTGATAATGGAGAGTTTCCAACAGATTTGGGAATTCTATTTTCATTCTGCACATCTCTTAATGCTGTCTTCTTTAAAACAAGTGGGAATTGCTTATCGTGTGTGGACAAGTTAGTATCAGTATTGCTGAGCCCATACTCACTAAATTTTGAATCTATCGTTTGTTGAACCATCTGAAGTAAAGACAAACGTGAGAGATTCAGAACTTAACTATACAAGAAGTCTAATGATCAGAAACCTTTGGAAACTAAAACTACTGAATGATACAAGCCAAACACAATGAAAGAATTCATTGTGTTTAGTATAATCACCCATGCAAGTTAAATAAAGGATAGAAGCTTCAGATTTCTTAACACTAAGTCAATGAACATCGAACCCAAGAAAGCAGATCCAACAAATACAAGTTCTTTTTCTTTTTTAATTCTGAATGAATGACCATTTCCTGAACACTCATCCAATATACTTACTATCAACAAAGCCATAAGGCAGCATTTTCCTTTTGCATTAGATTCACAAGTAAATCCTAACAAATCATGTAAACTCAAAAGAAAAAAAGAAATTGACATATCCTTCTTCATTATCTAGAGTTAACTATATACATATATCACCTTGAAATTTCAACTACTTAACAACCACATTACACAATTAGGGCATTTATTAAGCATAATCAGCAAAAACTGAGCTCAAAATAACTTAACATTACAGCATCAACAATACCAACAACCAATCAAGAGAATCCCACGGGTAATAACAAAATAAACTCAATAATTCCTATTCATATTACATAAAACCTTAATCTTTGAGCAACATTGAAGATAAATTAAGCAGAAGTGGCAAAAAAAACAGAAACCCAGAATATTAAATACAGCAATTTTGAAACATGGGTTCTGTTTATCACCTAGAGAAACAAGACCCATCAAATAAAAGTGCAAAATTTACAATAACAACCTAGTCTACACGTAGTTACAAAAATTGATCCATTTTGCTTATAATTTCACCATTAATCTCCAAAAACAAAAAAAAAACAAAAAAAAACTTCACAGAAAGCAAATAAATGAGAGATTAAGAGTAATACACTACGGAGAAAAGGGGTAAGAGAAAATTTGGAATTCAAAGCAGAGAGGGGAAGGCATTATTACCTTAGCTCAACGAAACGCAGTGTGAGAAAGCGAGTGAAAGACAGAGAGAGGGGTTTCAAAAGCGAAAGAAGCTTTGGCTCTAAAAAAAAGAGTTAAGAGATTTATTATTTAGCTCTCTAACTTTTTAGTATCTCATTTTAACCACAGTAGGTTTGGCTATTTATTTTTCGTCCCAACTTTGAGGTCTCTTTGTTTTCCATAAAGTACCCCCAAGTTACTTCAATTTTTAGAATTTGGTCCAGCACTTCCTCTTAAGAGCCTTTTAGTGGGACTGAAAAACAACTAAAAGGTGATTAATTTGTGCTATAAAGTTGTTTTTCAATTATTTTTATTGATTAATCTGTTTGTTATGGGGACTTGTCAAGGATTTGTTCACATTTCCAATGTAGGACACATTCACATGATTATTATTTTTTTCCCTTGAAGAAGTGTAAATTGAGACTTGTGGCATTTACTATTAGATATATTTTGATATTTAACAATGAAGGAATATAGAATAATGAGGATTGAAAAATCAAGATTAGAGCTAGTGAGGTGAAGGAGCATTGACCTTTTTTTATTAGACTCTGTTTTAGCAACTGAATTTTTATGTCATGAGTCTTGATTCTTGAATCTTGAGGTAACTGAAGTTAATCTTAATTGAGGAATTAGAACTGCAAAACCACCACCAAACTAGTGCGTGTGTTAGGATGAGCCTAGGCTTGCTGAATTGGAGAATCCAGTAGGGTGCCTCAAATTGCTTCTGCTTCCATGGTAATCATATACGATAACACTCCCCCTATTGGATGAGTATTTGATAACACTCCTCTGTTTTCCGTGGTGAGTTTTACAGTTGACTCTTGAGGGAATGCCAACCCTGGCTGCTCTTAATTTCCTGATGCATAGCAGAGAGTATTATTGCCAGCACAAAACCTTGATGAGGTATTTAGCTTTGAAATGTTCCCAGCTATCCCTCATTTCAAGAAAATATAGGCTGCCACTTTTCTCTAGACCTTGTCACAGGTCTACCCGTTTCAAAGCTTGTGAAGTTTGGACATCTGATAAACTTTAGCCACAAAGCATTCTGCTTTGCACAAGCCCACGGCCACGGGTTTAAGCTTGTACATCAACATTTTTTACCACAAGTTAAACATGAGGAAGCTAGGCATACACCAGACTGGCCTCCTCACGGAATCTACGAGGGCACAGCTCTAGAATGCACTTAACTTACCGACAAAGCTTTCAAAGCAAGCAAGTTATGGCATGGCTTGACAAAATAGAAACGGTAAACATCAACAAAATCTAAAGAATTGGAGGAAAAAGATCATCTTACAGTTTAATCCAACAATGGTACTCTTAATGGCCAAATGAAAAAGATCATAGAGCAACCAAGTAATTTGAGCTGTAAAATACATCCACTGTCGATCATTAATAAAATTTTCTACATGGAGAAAGGAGGTTTCGAAGAAACTGAAGAAGAGGGAAGAGAAGAAAAGGAGGATCAAATGCAGTTGCCATATGAAAGAATACCAATTTGTACAATTTTTTTATTTTTTTTTCTACTTTTGTGTCCTAGCAGCGGCAATTCTGCTATAGTCCGTTTTCAGAGACTTAAACATGGAAAAATACGAACCCTTGCTCAGAAAGATCCCTTCTTTCATTTCCAAGGTTTTGCTTTCAAAAACAACTCATTGGCCAAGATTCCCCAGAAGTCGCTCTACTGCTGCATGTACATTTCCAGCCGTAGCCCGCAATGCCCTGATATTCTCTTGGGTATCAAAGAAACCCATTTCTTGTAGTTGTGATAGTTGAGTTGCATAAAGTTCTTCTGGGGGTGCTACAAAAGCAACAAAAATTTCAGTGACGTTGAGTAATTGCCATGAGGTCATATTACATAAAGAGAAAAAAAGGTGGAAAGAAACTAACCATCGGGTTGGTTAGGTACTAATAAGCTGCCTGCTCCAAGACCACCAAACATGTTCATCAACATGTCCAGCCCAGTATTATTAGGTGTTCCTGTTAATTCAAGAAAACTTTAGCATAATCTTAATAGGGGAAACAGACAAATCTGCCAAGGCCATAGAAGCGCTCATGAAATGCTTAAGAAAATTCTAAATGCATTCACTAGATTTCTTGCTTCCTTGGGTACCTGTAGGGGCGCCAGGCTGTGCTGATTCCCTGAAAGTGAGCAAATACAGGATAAGCAATGACTAAATAGAGATCTAATTTTGACGCGCAATGGAAGCATAAATTACAGGGTCCTCTAATGATCTCAACACTAATATAATTATAGGCAACTAAGATTTCAGCCATGGAAAATAACCAAAAACAAATGTCCTCGCTTACTGAGTAGCCTGCTGTCGGAGCTGTGGAAGAAGTGACTGTTGTAAAGCTAGCATTTGCTGTAGCAAATAGAGGAGTAACAAAGGGTCAAAGGTAGAAAACAAATTTAACCTAATGCATGCATACATACATACATACATACATATATATATATAGAGAGAGAGAGAGAGAGGTTTTTATTCCATGTTTGGACTGCTCGAAGTAGCATACCTGCATTGTTTCAGGAGAAGTTAATTGGCGAAGAAGCTCAGGATTTTGCATCATCTCTCTGAACTGAGGATTTGAATCAACCATGCCACGTAGTTGGGGATTAAAGTTGAGCATCTAAAATTCAAAAGCAAATTGTCAAAACTGAACCCAGATAATGAATATCATATAAGCTAAAACCCTTTCGATAACAATAGTACCTGGTTCATATATTCAGGATTGGAGAGTAGGCTTTGCATCATCTGTGATACAGCTGGATTTTGCAACAATTGAGTCATTTGATTTGAATCAGGCATGCTATTGAACAAATTGTCCATTCCTGGGAGACCAAGCCCTCCCAGACCCAAACCACCAAGACCTGATGCCCTCCCAGCAGGATTTGGCCTCGCAGTAGAGTTTGTCTGGGTTCCTCCTAGCAATTCGCCATTTTAAACATCAAGAATAATTCAATTATCATTTAAAAACAGTAACTTTACAAGAGTTTCTTCCAGCAAAGTGCAATTCAAGATATTCAAGATCAACTAAATAAATGTGCAAGAGCAAGAATTCCTCGAGACAAGGAACTACGTTTCTCAACCTAAAAGTTTCACAGGCATCTACACATGATTATCATTTCTCTGTTAGAACTTCCTGAATTGGATCTCAGAGTATGGCTTTCGAGCAAAAAAAGATATCTCAATTATTTTCCAGAAGCAAACAGGTGTGAAGCTCACCAGCAGCATTGTTCCAAGGGTTGGGCAGAGGGTTTGTATTAGGAGCAGCAAGCCCTGTGGTTGTTTCAGAACCAGTGGCTGAAGGGTTGTTTAAAGCGTCCCTGACTTGAGTCCCACCTTGGTTCCCCAATAGGGTTGCAAATGGATTTGAACCCAAATCATTGCCAGCATTTCCACCCATTGTTGTGGCATTTAAAAATGGTTCTTGAACATTTTCATACATTCTCCGGAGCATGTTAAATCCTTCAGGAGTTGATTCAATATTACTCATAGCCCTGTCAGTGTGTCGCATCATCTCACGCATGAGCTCAGGGTTTCTAGCAGATTCCAATGTCTGTCTAAGAATGCTTGGATCATTAAGAACATGAGCAAGCTCAGGGTTTCGGTCCATAATCTCGCGCATCTGAGGATTGCTCATCATCATGGACCGTATTAACTCAGGGTTATTCATCAGGCTCTGCATAGCAGGTGTGTTCATTATTTCCCTCATCATGTCGGGATTCTGAGTCAGCCGTTGCTGTACTTGTTCCAATTCAGGAAGCCCATCTCCAAATAGACCAGATGGGCTGCCACCACTTAGCGAGCCAAGTCCAGGGAACAAAGATGCCCCAATACCAGCACCCCCAAGTCCAAAGGCCCTACCTTCATTGGAACCAACACCCCGTGTAACCCCTGTTGTAGTATCAGGATTTTCAGGGTTAGCAGCAGCGACAGGAGCGGGAGCGGGAGCAGGAGCTGATGGAGCAGGGGAAAAACCACGAACCATATGAATGGTGTGATCAGCTTGCAGACCTTCAGCAAAAGTAAAGAACAAACAATTCAATCGTCAACCCTAGGATATGGAGAAGCAATTGCATTAGGATGTTCACTACTTTAATAACTACATCATTTTTCAATTCATCATAGAAAAATTATCAGTCAGAAAATAAAAATACCCAAATCTTTAATTTTCTAATCAAGAAAATCAATCAATAGGAGGCTCTTATCATCATCATCTAGCCATTAAACAGATAGAAGCACTGCCGCATTTTTCTTTTCTTTCCCCTTTTAATGTAAATCAACCACACAAGGACGAAAAATCCTACCTTTTTTCTTTTCAAAATTCTTGCCCATTCATTATCAGACCCAACAATTGCTAAGAGTCCCATTTCTCACTCAAAAATATATAAAACAAAAAAAAAACGATAATACAAGAAAGAAATGAACTCACCATAGCTATGAAGGGTCTGGTCATCCTTCAAAATCCGACCTTTATAAATCAACCTCTGCTGATCAGGTGGGACATCACAATTTTGAGCCAAGAGAGATTTAAAAACCCCAACTGTTGATTCCAAGCTCGTCCTCACAGTAAATTTTGCACCATTAGAGCACCGAATATTAATCACCACAGCACCCTCCTCTCCCTGCCCTTGCTGTTCATTACTCATTTTTGACTCGCTCGAATCGCCAGCAGCTCCCATATTATTATTATACAGAATAATCAATCAAAAACCCTAACCCTACAATCAATCAATTAATTTTCTTTTAACAAAAAAAAAAGAGTGCGATTCCGTTTCTGTGTAAATGTGAGATCGAAGTAAGAGAAATCAGAGAGGAATTGGAAATCAGAGTAATTGAAATCAAAGTAAATTGGGAAGGGCAGAGAGAGAGATGGGGCGATCGAGGGTTTCGAGTTTTTATGGGGTTTTTTTTATATAATAAATGTAGAATGTTCTTTTCTTTTGCAGGAAGTTTACTGCTCTTTATACTTGTAGTATGTAGTAGGAACATACACATACGTATTTGCTTTATTGCTGCTACGATGGGGCTTGATTCCGTTTTATAAAATCCGGGTCGCATAGTCTATCGACCCGATACCCGGTATGGGTGAGGTTTTATGTTAAATCAGGTTAAAGCTAACCCGATAAATCTATAATCTTAATCAACAATGCAATTCTAACCTTTTTTAAAAAAAAACAAATTTTTAAACAACGACCCGAATAAATTTAGATTAACATGGTAAATTCTTAACTTGAAACATGGCATCATGGCCCGGTGGTTTATAAATATAGTTTGGTTTCTATTTGAACTTGTAACTAATCGGGTCTAAATAATGATTCAATCGAAACTTTGTTAGAAGTTTACTTTTTTTTCCGATATGGTGAGCAACAAATAGTCGCCTAAAATATCCATCTAGATGATGATTACTGGGATAACTCAAAAATCAAATCAATATTTACTATACGATTTTGATCATATCAATCCATCCTTACAATAAATTTAACCAAAGCAATCCCTCTACTCCTAATTCTGTCATGTATAAACCTTTTGATCTGTCATCTTCGTTTCAGTTTGATCAATTCAATCAATTGATAGTTTGATCATAATCATATAGCAGATGGCATCCTTTTTTCTTTCTTTTTTCTACCATGATTTACGGATCTGATAATAAATTTGATGTGCGATTTCTTACATGTAAAAGGACAGTACTCACAAAAATAGATTTGGTCTAATACTATATTTGAAGTATCCAAATTTGAATGAGGGTTGGAAGCTTCAATAAGAAGAAGATCAAAGGAGTGTAATTCTTTACAGTCTTCTTCTTGATCAGGAACCATTATAGCCATGGAACTTGAGGAGTAACGTTGTCTGCGACAGCTCTCAGAGCTTCTTCTTGATTAAGAACCATTAGCCTGGTAGCTTCTTCTGAGGAGTAACCTTCTTCTAGCTTGCATGTAGCCGTCTTCTACGAATGAATGATAATTTATCACCAAAAAGAAGAGGTAACTATTGAATGCCGAATTGAGGGAGGGAGGGAGAACAATAATATACGAGACCAGTTATATATGCAAATATACAGAGAAGAGAGTACACAGCCGGCAAAGTTTAGCCCAATTAAAGCAGGAATATGAATTCCTTTCTGTATTAGGATTTTGAGATTTTATAGTCTGTTCTAAATATTTTGACAGACATGGGTATGCATGTATCCATAATATCAGCATTTTTTTTTTTATCTTACGTTAAAGATTAACCTAGAATCCTAGTTACAGCGTGGCACGGGTTATATAATTAATTTATGGATTAGCCAGACATCAACTGAATCAACAAACAAATACCAAATGAGTTGTCTCTCATTTGTCTGATAAAAAAGCTTTGTTAAAATTACTAGATGGCCAGCCATTATTTGCTTTTGGCAGCCTTTTATAAACATTTCTATCATCACCAGAATTGTAAGAATTTCTTACGCTGGTGTATTCACAGTACATACACAGTCCTATATAATGGTGCAAAAAAAAACATATTGGGTGCTGGACACACAGAAAAAGGTTGTGGTATATCCCTCATACACACAAGCAGGCATCTCTCTATAGGAAGCTAGATATGATCAATCTGTTAATTTGGTGCAAGAATTTCATGGAATGTGTCCGTACTTACTCATATGCTGTAATATAGAATTTGCTTTCCTTTGAGCCCTGTTGGTTCCACTTTTTGTAAGCTCTACCAAATGTTCATACACTCCATACTGAAGTGCTGCTAAGATGATGGATGAATTGTGCAACCCCAACTGGAGAAGGACCGATAGGGCGCATTCCTTGTTCTTGGGAGTCCCGTTTCTTATGATTTCAACAAGGGTTTTGATGAAAGATAGTTTGCCGATTTCATTTCTCCCTTCAGGATGTGATGCAAGGAGTAAAAATATGGAGAGGGCTTCATCGATCATGCCAAGGTTTTTCTCCTCGAGCAAATGGAGCAATGCTGGTATGATACCTGCTTTAATGGCCCTGGACTTGTTGGTTTGGTTCAAAGACAAGTTGAAGAGTGCAGTTGCAGCATCCTTTTTACCTCGTATGGTCCCATTCTGCAAAAGGTGTACCAAGGGACGGATTCCATTCGAAGCTCCAATTAGAACTTTGTTCTCATCAAGCATTGACAAGCTAAACAAAGCTGCAGCAGAGTTTTCTCTAGCTTCATTTGTTCCATGCTGCAAAATTTCAACTATAGCAGGAATGGCTCCCTCTCTGGCTACAAGTTTTTTGTTTGTTTCATCAATAGACAAGTTCAAAAGAGCTGTTACAGTGTGTTCTTGAATGTTGGGATCTTGATAGGACAAGAGCTGAACCAACGGAGGAATCCCTCCATAGTTGGCAATCAAAATTCTGTTGTCTGGATTCTCCTTTGCAAGCATACGGATCTTCTTGATGGCCTCTCGTCGCACTTCAAACTCACAGGAGGACAGATTTTGAACCAAGGAAGAGATTTCCTCTTTAAGCTCAGCAGAAATGTCATCAGAGCCTAAACAAGCATCCTTCTTGGGTAGTTCATAGTTATTTTTCTCACACCATTCCTGTATAAGATTCCTGAGTGCAAAATTCGATGCTAGAGACAAATGACCCAAAGTTTGACCAGTCTTCGGGCAGGTTCGATGTTTAGAATTTAGCCACTTCTGTATGCTCTCTCTTTCATAAGTCTTTTGAAACAAAAGAAAAACCTGGTTCAGCTTCCATAGAATAGTAACTGGGATATTTAAAATTTCTACCTCAGTTTCTGTAACATTAAAACTTTCTTAAAAAACTTGTTTATTCAACTGTGACATGTCTGATCAAAAGGATTTTAGTCGTTTAAAGTGAGATTACCTGTCCAGTTGCCACAATGACAGGATCCACCATGATCTCCAGAGTAATTGGACATAGGAATTCATGAGGGATAAGCAAAGACCGACACCTCTGAAGGCTTTTCGAAGAAAAAGGGCCATCAAGAACAATGGTTTCATCTACCCCAGCAATCTGTTTGAATTTTCCCAAAAGGTCATTAATTTGCTGGATGCTTTCAGCGTTCTGCACCCCTCTCTCTTTAACTAGTTTCCTGACTGCTATTTCTTCTGCTTTCAAGTCTGGAATAGCATGCAGCTCTAACTTGATGGCCAGTCTCTCTAGGATTGCACTATCTGCATTTCGGTCATCCTTTTTAGAAAATACAACCATCATATCCATTGCCAGTTCTATATCCTGGGTGTCGGATCGCTTCTTTGCTCTTTTGAGTTGCATCCGTGTTAGCTCAACCTGAATCATATCAATAGCACAATCACACATGTAAAACTGGAGATATGGTACAGTTGGAATTTCAACTAACAGCTCAAAATGTATTTCTCAATTATCAATAACATAGTCCAATTTTCTACGAAAAGTTTCTACTCCTTGAATCACAACATCTGCATTGTTATGTGAAAGATGAAAGCGGTTATAACGTTTGGCAACATAATAGACAATTCACCCTACAACTTCTGATAATGCATTGAAACAGAACCGTTAACAACTGTCACAAACCCACGATTGCGAAATGGACACGAGACTACATGATATTTTACATAAGCAACATGGCACGCCTATGCAAGGACATCGTTAAAATCAATCTGGTAGTAAATCATCATGACTCCTTTAGAAGATCCGAACAAAATCGGTTGTTCACCCCATCTTCTGTCAAAGGAGGCTACTAGACTCATGCAATATTACTCTGCATAACTCGGTGCCAAAGCTCGATTTACAACGATTTTTTCACAATCGAATACGTGCCAAAAGGCCAGTGCTCCATAAATATGTACCCTTCCTTTTCCTTTTTGACATCAAAAATGAAATGACAGATGGGAGAACTAAATTTTGAGCATTCCTAACTTATCATTTCAGATTCAATCACAAAATTTGAAGTATGTGACAAGATTTAGCACTGTGAAAAAAGAAACCATAACCATATTCTGCCAAATCTTTCTCTGAACTGTAGCCCTAACCAAATGGGGACTTAACTAATTACTCCAGAATCCTCAAGAAACACCAAGGCAAAAGGGAAATAAAAGACAAGGAGGAGGAGTAGACTTACTTGCTCTTTAACTTCAACTGAGATCCCTAGCTCATCATAGGGCAAATCATCCAAAGCCTGATTTAATTTTTCATACACAGCATGAAAGCTACTCATCACTGCTTCACTCTCCATTGCCTAATTGAGTTAAACACAATCCATAAACACTTCTTGATCACCCACAACAAGAAACACAAATCCACTAGGAAAAACCAAGAGAGAGACAAGAATTCAAAAGACAAAAATGAACACTGACCAGATAAATCTTGCTTCCACAGCTACATTTCTTCAACAACTTCTTAGCACCCAAAAGGGCCTTCTTTAAATTATCCAAACTAGTTTTCAAACCCTCACTAGAAACCAATTTATAATTACCATTCTCCTTTATCTCCTCCAAAAGAGGAAGTAGTAGCTTCAATCTCCTCACCAAGTTCAAGCACTCCTTTCTTTGTGTCCTCCTGTACCCCACATACAATCCAACGACCTCAATCACATCCATCATTTCCACCACAACATCAACTTCACCTCCACCATTGGATGAACTTGACACACCTGCCTTCTCTCCTCTTTCCATCACTCTCTGCCTCTCCATTTCTCACTAGCCACTCAAGCTAAGCTTAATGTCCTAAAGGGGATCCTTAACTTTCTAAATATATCTTAAATCAATCAACCCAGTTACTGAAAAACACACTAATATCAGTATAATAAACACGGATTGATCCGGGGGAAAAAAATAAAAGATATGTCAATCAACACATGGCTGGAACCAAAAACAGATGCATAGATTCCTCAAGAAAAGAATGTGAGAAACAGAAGCAGCTAGCTAGGAAGCTTGAAACAAGGATTAATGGTTTGGAAATTTGCGAAGATACAGTTAAATCTTGGAAGATATACGCGTGTGTGTTCATGTGCTATGTCTATATCCAATCTGTATGGCCTGTTAATGTTACTGTGAGTTACATGCACGAGAGAGCCTACATTACATGCTTTGATTTTTTTCGGCGGCCCTTTGGCAAGGTTATTTAACCCAGCTGGTCTGGTAAGTTAAACCGTGATGTAATTCATATAATTTGATTTGATTTATAATTTAATTCAAATATAATAAAATAATTATTTATTTTAAAAAAAATTAAAATTATATCTTCTTAACTTTTTTAAATCTAAGATTAACCCGCTCGAGCCTTGTACAAGATCCACCCATGGATCTAGAGTGAGTTT
>Ga0325400_1000524_pt1 | contig 28639 bp, 24 predicted proteins | sample PopdelMetagenome_2_FD_205662 | JGI IMG/M metagenome (GOLD analysis project Ga0325400, IMG submission 205662) | Populus deltoides microbial communities from Bellville, Georgia, United States - Xylem-PdKOR-R1 | ecosystem: Host-associated > Plants > Phyllosphere > Stem > Wood/Secondary xylem...
GATCAGCTGCTCGATCGGTGCGAGCGCGCGCGCGATCAGGAAGGAGGAGGCGAAGATCGCGCCCGCCGAGATCTGGTTGTCGATCGCCAACAGCGCGCCCAGCCCGAGCGCCAGGCTCTGCAAGGCGAGCCGCACGAACTTGGTCGCGGTGAGATAATTGCCGCCGGTGAAGCCCGCCGCGGTCTGCTGTGCCAGCATCGCCTCGCGCAGCCGCAGCTGGCGCGCCACCATCGCGCGGCGCATACCGAGCGCGCGCACCGCCTCGGCGCCGCCGAGCATCGCCTCCTGGCTAGCGTAGCTGTTGGCGGCGGAGACTTGGGCGCGCTCCAGCGCGGTGCGGGTCGCGCGCTCGTTGCGCCACGCCAGCACGGGCAGGATCGTGCCGCCGACCAGCGCCACCGCGCCGATCGCGGGATGCACGAGGAAGCAGACGAAGATGTAGATCGGCGTCCAGGGTGCGTCGAACAGCGCGAGCACGCCGGCGCCGCTCAGCGTCTGGCGCAGCGTGTCGAACTCGCGCAGCGCCTGACGCGCCATCGGCAGATCGGGCCGGCCCAGCGTCGAGTCGAGCAGCGCCGGCGCCAGCGCGGCATCGAGCTGCACGCCGGCGCGTACCAGCAGCCGCGTGCGCACGCGGTCGAGCAGCGACAGCGTCACCAGCGCGAATAGCAGTACCAGCGTCAGGAACAACAGAGTGAGCTGCCCCTGCGTCGGCACCACTCGGTCGTAGACCTGGAGCATGTACAGGGTCGGCGCGATGTAGAGCACGTTGACCAGAGCGCTGAAGCCGAAGGCCGCCGCGACATGGCGGCGGCACAACGCCACGGCGCGGCGCATCGGACTGTCGGCGGCAGGATCGGTCATTCGTCGCGCTCCACGGGATGCGCGCATCATCGCCGATTTTGGTTAATGACGCTATAACTCCGACGTCCTCACCAGGCGTAGCGGAGTGTCCCCACCACTGTCCGGGATGCACCATAGTAACAGCTGTTGTTGAAGAAACAGCTGGCGATATGGCGCGTGTCGAAGAGATTGCTGGCATTGACGCTGAGGCTCAGCCCGTCCCAGCGGCGATCGAGCGCGCCGAAGTCATAGCCGAGCAGCGCATCCGCCAGCACATAGCCGGGTGAGTCGAAGCGCTCGACGATCGTGGCGTTGTCCCGGACATAGCTGGCGGTGCCGTCCGACTCGCCGACGTAGCGCACGCCACCGCCGACCGATACGCCGCCCAGCGCGCCGGCGACCGAGTCGCCGAGGTCCCAGGAGAGGAAGCTCGACGCGCTCCAGCGCGGCACGCCCAGCGGGCGCGTGCCGGTGACGCCGGCGAGCTGGCCGCCGCTACCCATTGCTACGGTGCCGCTGGTGACGAGCGGGTCGGTGTAGCTCCCTGCCACCACGACGGTGACGCCGGGCGCGATCTCGCCGCGACCATCGAGCTCGATGCCGCGCACCTTCACCTCGCCGACCTGGATCTGGAAATTGGGGCGCGACGGATCGGCCACGGGGACGTTCTGGCGGCGCAGGTCGAAGGCGGAGAGCGTGAACAGCGCCTCGGTCCCGCGCGGCTGGAACTTGAGCCCGGCCTCATATTGCCGCCCGGTCACCGGCACGAAGGCAGCGCCCTCGAAGGTGGCGCCGGTTTGCGGCTCGAAGCTCTCGGCATAGCTGGCGAAGGGGGCCACGCCCCACTTGGTCTCGTACAGCGCGCCGAGTCGCGCGGTGAAGGCGGTCTGCGAGGAGCGTGTCACCGCGCCGCTGGTGCGGTTGCGCGTGAGCTGGTCGTACCAGTCCCAGCGCCCGCTCGCGATCAGGTTGAGCTCGCCGAGCGTCATCTGGTCCTGCACATAGGCGCCGGTCTGGTCGATGCGGCGGAAGTTGCGCGTCTGGGTCAGCGCGAAGCTGGGCAGGGTGCCGCCGTAGCGCGGCTGGAACAGGTCGAAGTTGCTGATGCTGGTCGTGGGGTCGCTGGTCTCGCCGGTGAGGAAGCCCTGGTCGTTGCGGCCCTCGTTGTGCGCATAGTCGAGCCCGGCGAGCACGACATGGCGTACCGGCCCGGTGGCGAGCTCGGCGGCGAGCCGATTGTCGAGCGTGATCGTGCGGAAGTGCTCGTCCGATCCGCCGCCGCCGCGCACGATGGTCGAGAAGTCGGTGGCGCGCGCCGCGCCGGTGCCGGCGGTGCGGAACGCCGAGAGGTAGATCTGGCGATAGTGGAGGTCAACGTCATAGTAGCGCGCGTTGGTGGTCCAGGTCAGCGCGTCCGACAGACGGTGGCGGAACAGCAGCGTCGCGGACCTCTGCTCGCGGTCGAAGGCCTCATAGCCGGGCTCGGAGACGTTGAGATCTACCGATAGCGTGCCCAACGGGTTGGGCAAAGCCGAGCCATAGGCCGGGACGCCGCTGTAGGACGAGGCCTCGGGGTCGCGCTGGTAGCTCAGGATCAGGGTCACGCTGGTGCGATCGTCGGGCGCGAAGGTCAGCATCGGGCGCGCGTAATAGCGGCGGTTGCGGGTGTAGCGGAGGAAGCCGTCGCTGCGCTCGGCGCCGGCGATGACGCGGAACTGCCAGCGGCCGTCACGGTCGAGCGGTTGGTTGAGGTCGATCGCCGAGCGCAGCAGGTCGAAATTGCCGCCGGCCAGCTCGATCCGCCCGCCCGCCTCGGCATAGGGGAGCTTGCTCGTGAGATTGATCAGCCCGCCGGGTGTGCCGCTGCCGTAGAGGACCGAGGCCGGACCCTTGATGACGTCGACCGACTCGACGAGGTGGAAGTCGGTCTGCGGGCTCGAATAGACTCCGCCCTGCTGGCGCATGCCGTCCATGAAGACGCCGGGGGTGAAGCCCCGCAAAAAGAGCTGGTCGTAGCGCGTCGCCACGTTGCCGCGCTGGTTGGGCGCGACGCCCGCGACATAGCCCAGCGCCTGGTTGATCGACAGCGCGTTGCGGCGCGTGAGCTCGTCCTCGTCGATGACGGTGATGGTCTGCGGCAGCGCGATCAGCGGGGTGTCGGTCTTGGCACCGCTACGCCCGTCGCGGCGCTCACGCTCGCCGGTGACGAGGATGTCGTCGCGGTCACTCGGGTCGTCGGCAGGGGCGGGGGCCTCGGCCGGCGCCGGTGACTCGGCGGTGGTGAGGTCGGCGAACGGCCGTGCCGCGGCGGGCGCGGCGGCGAGCGCGATGCCGCCGGCGAGCGTCGACGCGAGTAGCCGGATGGCGCGCTTGTTGTTCATATCGACCTCTTTATTTCGCTATTGCTAGTGACTCGCAAAGGCCGCTATAAGCCATTGAGCGAAGGGGCAAGGGGAAAGGTCGAATGCTGATGCAGCGAGGGCAGATGCCGCGACGCCGGGTGCTGATCCGCCCCGCCGCGCTCGCCATGCTCGCGCGCTGCATCACGGCGCTGCTCGGCGGCTATGCCGCCACCGCGGCGCTAGTGAGCCTCGTGTCGCGGCTGCTGCCCGTGTCGCGCGCCGAGGCGACCGCCTGGGGCATGATCACCAGCTTTCTGGTCTATGCGGTGATCGGCCTGTGGTGTTTTCACGAGCCCAAGCTCGTCCGCGTCGCCGCGCTGATATGGGGCGTCGCCGCGCTCGCGGGCGGCGTGGTCTGGCTGATCGGCGCGCGCGCGTGACCCGGTCGCTGCGGCAGTCGATGGCGTGGATCCACGGTTGGCTCGGCCTGCTCGCCGGCTGGATCCTGTTCGCCATGTTCCTCACCGGCACCGCGAGCTATTTTCGCCCCGAGATCACGCAGTGGATGCAGCCCGAGCAGCCCGCCAATAGGGTGAGCGCCGCGGCGGCGGCGCAGTCCGCGGTCCGCTACCTGTCGCGCGTCGGTGCCGGCGACGAGCAATGGTACATCTACCTGCCCGACGACCGCACCGCGGTGACGCGCGTGTTCGCCATTCCCGGTGCGGACGCCAAGCCCGCCAAGCGCCCGCGGCCGCCCGAGCTGGAGCTCGACCCGCGCAGCGGCGAGCCGATCCACGCGCGGGAGACCCGCGGCGGCGAGCACTTCTACCGCTTCCACTTCCAGCTTCAGCTGCCACACCCGTGGGGACGCTGGCTCGCGGGTCTGTGCGCGATGTTCATGCTGGGTGCGATCGTGTCCGGCGTGGTGACGCACAAGCGCATCTTCGCCGACTTCTTCACGCTGCGCTGGCACAAGGGGCAGCGCAGCTGGCTCGACGCGCACAATGTCTCGGCGGTGCTCGCGCTGCCCTATCACGCGATGATCACCTACACCGGCCTGATGACGCTGGTGCTGATGTACATGCCCTGGCCCATCGCCGCCAATTACCGGCAGCCAGCCGACTTCGGCAAAGAGGCCTATGGCTATGTCTTCGACAACAAGGCGAGCGGTCGCGCGGCGCCGCTGGTGGCGGTGGCACCGCTGATCGCGGACGCCGAGCGCCGACTCGGCCAGCATGCGCAGCGCGTCGTGATCCGCTTCCCCGGTGATGCCGCGGCGACGGTGGCGGTGGCGTCGGGCGGGGCGAGCGGTCTCAACGCGCGCGGCGGCACCGTGACCTATTCCGGTGCGACAGGGCGGGTGACGGCGGCGGACATCGGCGCCGGCCCGGCGCTGTCTACCGCCGGGGTGATGCTGGGGCTGCACACCGCGCAGTTCGCCGCGCCGGCGCTGCGCTGGCTGCTGTTCGCGCTCGGGCTGACCGGTGCGGCGATGGTGGGCACCGGGCTGCTGCTGTGGACCGCGGCGCGCCGCCGACCGAACGTCGCGCCATTTTTCGGACTGCGGCTGGTCGAGCGCCTCAACATCGCCGCGATCGCCGCGCTGCCGATCGGCATGGCCAGCTATCTGCTGGCCAACCGGCTGATCCCCGCCGCGGCGGCGGGCCGCGCCGACGCCGAGGTGGCGACGATGTTCTATGCCTGGGGTGGTGCCGCGCTGCTCCAGCTGGCGCGCCCGGCAAAGCGCGCGTGGTGCGAGCTGTTCGCGCTGGGGGCCTTGCTGTTCGGCGCCATCCCCCTCGTCAACGCGGCCACGACCGAGCGCGGCTTCTTCGCCTCGCTGCGGGCCGGGGACGGGCTGTTCGTCGGCTTCGACGTGGCGATGCTGGCGATCGCGGCGCTGCTCGCCGCGGCAGCGTGGAGCGCGGGACGCGAGCGACAGGTGAAGACACGCAGGAAGGTGGGAGAACTGGCGCATGTGTGAGGGTTTCGTGCTGTGTGCGCTGGCGTTCGTGCTGCTCGCGGCGGCGTCGCACCGCTTCCACCGCGACGCGGGCGCGACGTCGCCGGCACAGCGGCGTTGGCTGCGCGGGATCGGCGCCGCACTGATCGTGGTGACGCTGCTGCGCGCCGGCACCGCGATCGACGGCGAGCGCTGGGTGCGACTGCTGGTGTGTGCCTCGCTCGCCGCGGTGGCGGTGGTGCTGACGCTGTCCGTGCGCGCCGCCGCGGTGCTGTACCCGCTGCGGCGGCTGCTGACACGCCGCGTGGCGGCGCCGGCGGGGCGCGAGGTGGAGGCGCTGGTAGCGGCGCAGGGGTGAGTGGGCGCTGACCTTGCCTCTCCGGCTGACGTCATCCTAAACTTGTTTCGGGATTCACCGGTCCGCAAATGCTCACGCCGCTGAGTGCGCGGCATCGTGGATCCTGAAACAAATTCGGGATGACGCAGGAGGGAAGGGAGGGCGCGTGCGCAATCCCGCTTACTCCGCGGCGAGCAGCTCCGCCGCCTGGAGGTCGACGGACACCAGTCGGCTCACGCCGCGCTCCACCATGGTCACTCCGAACAGGCGGTGCATCCGGCTCATCGTCACCGCATTGTGCGTGACGATCAGGTAACGCGTGTCGGTCTCGCGGCTCATCTGCTCGAGCAGGTCGCAGAAGCGTTCGATATTGGCGTCGTCGAGCGGCGCGTCGACCTCGTCGAGCACGCAGATCGGCGCCGGGTTGGTCAGGAACAGCCCGAAGATCAGCGCCACCGCGGTCAGTGCCTGCTCGCCGCCCGACAGCAGGGTGAGCGACTGAAGCCTTTTGCCCGGGGGCTGCGCCATGATCTCGAGCCCCGCCTCGAGCGGATCGTCCGAGTCGACCAGCGCGAGATGGGCCTGACCGCCGTTGAACAAGGTGGTGAACAGCCGCCGGAAATGGCCGTCGACCGCCTCGAAGGCGGCGAGCAGCCGCTGCCGCCCCTCACGGTTGAGCGTGCCGATCGAGCCGCGCAGCCGGTTGACCGCCTGCCCCAGCTCCTCGCGCTCCGCCGCGGTGGCGGCGCCGCTCGTCTCCAGCTCCGCCAGCTCGCGCTCGGCGACGAGGTTGACGGGGCCGAGCCGCTCGCGATCGAGCGTCAGCCGCTCGTGCGCGCTCGACTCGTCCTGCGGCGACCCGACCTCTGCCGAGACGAAGCCGATCTTCTCGGGCAGCACTGGAGCCGGGCATTCAAAGCGCTCGCCCGAGACACGCCCCATCTCGACGCGGCGCAGCTCGTGGTTCTCGGCGCGCGCGGTGGCGCCAGCGCGGGCCTCGCGCGCGGTGGCGAGCGCCTCGGCGGCGCGCGCGTGCGCGGTGTCGGCGTCGCGCAGTGCGGCCTCGGCGGCGCGCTCCTCGGCCTGGGTCGAGTCGGAGGCGGCGCGCGCGGCGCTCACCTCGCTGTCGAGCGTGGCGATCTCGGCGGCGAGCGCGTCGGGGCGCTCGCGCAGCGCGGTCAGCTCGCGTTCCAGTTCGGTCGCGCGCTGGTCCATGTCGGCGATCCGCTTGGCGGCCTCGCCCGCGCGCGTGCGCCAGCCCTGCGCCTCGCTCTTGCCCGCGGCGCGACGCTCGCGCGCGTCGGTCAGCTCGCGCTCGCGCGTGGCGCGATCGGAGCGCGCCAGCGCCACCTTGGCGCGCGCCGCCTCGGCCTCGCCGCGCAGTCGCGCGGTATCGCCCGCCGCGGCGGCGCCATCGGGCAGCGCGGCGAGCGTGTCGGCGGCGCGCTCCTGCTCGGCGAACGCCTCCGCCGCCTCGGCGGTGACCCGCTCGGCGCGTTGCGCGAGATCGGCGCGCTGACCCGCGAGTCGCTCGATCTGGGCCGCGGCGCGGTCCTCGTCGCGCTGCGCCGCGCGGACGTCGGTCTCGCCCTGAGCGAGCAGCGCGCGCGAGGACTGCGCCGCCGCACGCGCGCGCGCGATGCGCTCGTCGATCTGCGTGCGCCGCTGCGTCGCGCGCTCCACCGCCGCCTCGGCGGCGGGCCGCTCGGCCACTAGCGCGGCGAGGCGGTTGCGGCGCTCCAGCCGCTCCGCCGCGGCGACGCCGCCGCTGGTGCTGACGTAGCCGTCCCATCGCCGCACGCGCCCCTCGCGGGTCACCAGCCGCTGGCCGGGGCGTAGCGGTTGCGCCGAGTCGGTCTCGACCAGGAACACCTGCGACAGACGGCGCTCCAGCTCTGGCGGCGCGGTGACCCGGGCGGCGAGCGGCAGCGTGCCGATCGGGGCGGCCGGATCGTCTTCGCCGAGCGGCGAGCCGTGCCAGTCGGCCAACGCGGTCTCGAGCTCGTCCCCCAGCGCCGCGGCGAGCGCGCGCTCGAAGCCGGGCTCGGCGCTGACCGAGTCGAGCAGTTTTTCACCCTTCTGGTCCACCGCCCGCGCCAGCGCCGCCGCCTCGCCGTCGAGCGCCGCCAACGCCGCCAAGGCGGTGGCGCGCGCGGCCTCGGCAGGATCGCGCTCTTCACGCGCCTCGGTCTCGCTCGTCTCGGCCCAGTCGAGCGCGGCGCGCGCCTTGGCCACCCGCCCCTGCGCGTCCGTCTGCGCCGCGCGCGCGGCATCGCGCGCCGCTTCCAGCGTGGCCGAATCGTCGAGCGCCTCGATCGCCTCTGCCAGCCGCATCGCCTCGCGCCGCGCCCGCTCGTGGCGCGCGGCGGCGGCGGCGTGCGCGGCGGCGGCGACGCGGCGCTCGGCCGCCTCTGCCGCCTCGGCTGACAGCGCCTGGGCGAGCGCCACCTCGACGTCGCGCGCGTGGCGCTCCGCCTCGGCGAGCGCGGCGTCGAGCGCGGGCAGCGCGGCGCTGCCCTCGGCGACACGGCGGTCGAGCGTCTCGGCCTCGGCGGCGATCCGGTCGAGCGCGGCGGCGGCGTCGTGCGCGAGCGAATCCTCGCGCGCGCGGTCATCGCCGATGCGCCGGCGTGCCGACTCCATCTCTTCCAGCCGGCGCTGCGCGCCGTGGCGCTGCTCGCGCGCGCGCGTCAGCTGGTGCGCGAGCTCGCCAGCACGGTCGCGCGCCGCCAGCGCGGCGGCGCGCGCGGCGGCGACCTGCTCGGCCGCGGCGCGCTGCGCGGCCAGCGTCGCCTGCTCCGCCGCGGTGGCGGTGGTGACCTGCGCTGCGGCAGCGTCGGCCTCCTGCTTGGCCGCGGTCGCGGCGGCGGCGGCGTCGCGCCAGCGCGCGAAGATCATCCGCGCCTCGGCCAGCCGGATCTGCTCGGACAGCAGCCGGTAGCGCTCCGCGGCGCGCGCCTGGCGACGCAGCGCGGCGATGCGCGTACCCTGGTCCGCCATCAGCTCGTCGAGTCGCGCGAGATTGGCCTCGGTGGCGCGCAGCCGCGCTTCCGCGTCCTTGCGGCGGACGTGGAGCCCGGCGATGCCCGCGGCCTCCTCCAGCATCGCGCGGCGTTCGCCCGGCTTGGCCGCGATCACCGCGCCGATGCGGTTCTGGCTGACCAAGGCAGGAGAGTGCGCACCGGTCGCGGCGTCAGCGAACAGGAGCTGGATGTCCTTGGCGCGGACGTCGCGCCCGTCGAGCCGATAGGCCGAGCCCGCGCCGCGCTCGATCCGGCGGACGATCTCGCGCTCCTGCGCGCCGTCGGGCGCGTCGATCTCGGCGAGCAGCGACACTTCGGCGAAGTCGCGCGGCGGCCGCGTCGCGGTGCCGGCGAAGATCACGTCCTCCATGCCGGCGCCGCGCATAGAGCGGGCGCTGTTCTCGCCCATCGTCCAGCGCAGCGCCTCGAGCAGGTTCGACTTGCCACAGCCGTTGGGGCCGACCACCCCGGTCAGCCCCGGCTCGATGCGCAGGTCGGCCGGGTCGACGAAGCTCTTGAAGCCGGTCAGCCGCAGCCGCTTGATGCGCATCGAGGGTCAGCCCCGCGTCAGGCTCGGGATCAGGCGCCCGCAGACTTGAGCGCGGTCTCGATGGCCTGCCAGGTGACGCTGTTCTCCAGCTTGCGGCCGTTGAGGAAGAAAGTCGGCGTGCCGGTCACGTCCTGCTTCTCGGTGGCGTCCTGCGTCATCTTGGTGAGCGCCTCGATCGCCTTGGGATCGTTGAGGCAGGCGCGCGCCTGCGCCTCGGTGATGCCGCGCTGCTTGACGAACTCGACATAGCCCATCTTGTCCGCCCAGCCGTTCGCGACCTGTGCCGGCGTGGCGTTCTGCGTCGACTGGAGGAACGACTGATCCTGCGCCGCCTTCATCTGCGCGTCGAGGAACTTGGGCTGATCGATATACATCTGCTCGAGGATCGGGAAGAACGGCGCGGCGCCGGCGCAGCGGCCGAGCAGCGAGGCCGCGAAGTCGGGCGGGCCGTGGACCAGGAAGTCCCGGAACTCGTACGAGACCTTGCCGGTCTTGACGTAATTCTCCTCGAGCGGGCGCATGCCCGTTTGGCCGAACGCGCCGCAAGTAGGGCAGGTGCGCGAGCCGTACTCGACCAGCTTGAGCGGCGCATCGGGGTTACCCATGACGAAGCCGCCCTCGGGGGTCTGGCGGACCTGCTGGGTCCAGTCCGAGCCCGCGGGCGCGGCGACCGCCTTGACCGAGCCGGCGGGCGCGCTGGGTGCGCTGCCGTTGCCGTCACCGCCGCTGCCGCAGCCGGCGAGCAGCGCCGCGGCGGCGAAGAGCAGGGGAGATGCGAGACGCTTCATTCGGTCACTCCGTTGATAAAACCGTATAGTTTTCGATTGATCCTCCCCTGCAAGGGGAGGTGGCAGGCCGAAGGACTGACGGGGGGGTGACCCGGCCGGCGAGTGTCGCTGGACTCACCAGCGGCGACACCCCTCCGTCGCGCCGCGCGCGCCACCTCCCCTTGCAGGGGAGGATGGAAGACCGGCCACATCACCGCGCGCCGGCCGCGCGCAACTGCGGCTCGAGCTGCGCCCAGCCGACGTTCTCGATCAGCTTGCCATTGAGCTCGAAGGCGGGCGTGCCCTTCACCTTGCTCGTCGCCTCGGACGCCGCGATGGCGCGCTTCACCTGCGCGTCGCTCGCGAAACAGGCGTCGATCGCCGCGGCGGGCGAACCGGCCTGTTTGGCGATCGCGTCGAGCCCCGCGCCCTGCGCCACCGCCTTGAGCTGGTCGAGCTGGGGCCAGGACGCGATGCGCGCGCGATTGCCCTCGCTCCACTCCGCGGCGCGCTCGTACCATTCCTCCTGCTTGGCGAAGAACGCCTCGTGCAGCGCGGGGAAAGCGGCCGGCCCGGCGCAGCGCGCCAGCGTCGCGGCGGCAAGGTCGATCCCGTCGTGGATCTGGTTGCGCACCTCCACGCTGGTCGAGCCCGAGCGCACCATGGCGCCGAGCGTCGCGCGCGACTCGGCGGCGAAATGGCCGCAATGCGGGCAGGTGTAGCTGACGTACTCGACCAGCTTCACCCGCGCCTTGGGGTTGCCGATCAGGTAGCTGCCGGTCGCCACCGGCGTCGCGACCGCGGTCCAGGGGCGCGGCGCGGCGGCGCCCGCGGCGGTGCCGAGCGCGAGCGCGGCGAGGGGCAGCAGGACCGAGCGGAAGCGGGTCATCGTACCTTCGGCAGCGCGGGAGGGTTGGCGGCGACGCCCGAGGCGAGCGCCTCGAGCACCGCCTTGAGCTCGGGATCGGCGATCGTCTTTAGGCTGCCGCCCAGCTCGGGCGCGGGGGCGAGCGACGGCGGCGCGCGGCGCTCGGGGCGCTTGGTCACCTCGCCGTGGCGGATCGCCACCTTGCACACCGCGGCATAGCCGAAGAAGCGGTTGACCCGCTCGATGATCTCGACCGTCAGGTGGCTCATCATCGGTGCGTGCGCACCGCGGACGGTGAGCGTCAGCGTGCCGTCCTGCTTCTTGCCGACCGGGAAGCGGATCGACTCGGGCGTGCTGGCAGCAGCGAGCTTCTCGCCGACGATCTCGGGCCAGCGCGACACGATCGCGGACTGGACGAAGCCGAAGCGCCGGAACGCCGCCCCGCCCACCGCGGGCAGCAGCTCGGCCACCTGGCGCGACCGGTTCTGCCGCTCGGGAGGTTGATCGGAGACGCGAGGGCGCTTGCTCATTCCCGCCCCCATGCCATAGCCGGGGCATGGACGCCAAGCGCGCGATCACTGCCGCCAAGCCCTTGCTTCACTGGTATGACCGCCACCGCCGCGCGCTGCCGTGGCGCGCGCTGCCGGGCGAGACGCCCGATCCCTATCGAGTCTGGCTGAGCGAGGTGATGCTGCAGCAGACGACGGTGGCGACGGTGCGCCCGCGCTTCGCGACGTGGGTCGCGCGCTGGCCGACCTTCGCGGACCTTGCCGCGGCCGACGAGGCGGACGTCATGGCGGCGTGGGCGGGACTTGGCTATTACGCCCGCGCGCGCAACCTGCTCGCCGCGGCGCGCGTGATCGCGGCGGAGCACGGCGGCCGGCTGCCCGACACCGAGGAGGCGTTGCGCGCGCTGCCCGGTTTCGGCGACTATACCGCCGCCGCGGTCGCGGCGATCGCGTTCGGACGTCGCGCGGTGGTCGTGGACGCCAATGTCGAGCGCGTGGTGGCGCGGCTGTTCGCGATCGACGCGCCGCTGCCGGGCGGCCGCCGCGCGATCCGCGCCGCCGCGGCGACGATCACGCCGGAGAACCGCGCCGGCGACTATGCGCAGGCTTTGATGGACCTGGGCTCGGCGGTGTGCACTCCGCGCAAGCCGCGCTGCCTGCTCTGCCCGCTCGCCGACCAGTGCGCCGCGCTCGCGCTCGGCACGCCCGAGGCCTTCCCGGTCAAGAAACCCAAGGCGGCGCGGCCGCATCGCTACGGCACGATCTTCTGGCTCGAGCGCGACGGCCACGTGCTGCTGGTGCGCCGCCCCGAGAAGGGGCTGCTCGGCGGCATGCGCGCGCTGCCGACCGGCCCGTGGGAGCTGGCGCCGCCGGGGCTGCGCGACGCGCCCGCGGAGGCGGCATGGCGCGTGCTGGAGCGACGAGTCGAGCACGGCTTCACGCATTTCACGCTGGACCTGGACGTGGCCGTCGCCGACACCGAGCGCGCGACCAACCTGGGTGAATGGTGGCCGGTCGCGACACTGAACGAGGCGGGGCTGCCGACCTTGTTCGCGAAGGCGGCAGCGGTGGCGAGGAGCAGACAGGCATGACGGTGTTCCGGTGGTTCGGTACGGCGGCGCTCACCGCGCTGGTGGCGGCGGCTCAGCTCTCGGCGCAGCGGGCGCCGGCGCCCGCCCCGCGGCCGCAGACGGCGCCACCCACGCAGGGGACAAGCGCGCTCCAGGGGCTGCCGGCCGCGCAGATCCTGCCGTCGACCCAGGCGCTGTTCGACGGCTATGTCCGCGACAAGAAGATGCCGGGCATCGTCGGCGCCTTCGGATTGGGCGACCTGCCGACCGTGTTCGTCAGCGCGGGCGCGGTCGCGACCGATCCGGGCGCGCAGCCCGCCGGCCCCGACTCATTGTGGCGCGTCTACTCGATGACCAAGCCGATCACCGGCATGGCGGCGATGCTGCTGGTGGAGGAGGGCAAGCTGTCGCTCGACGACCCGCTTTCCAACTATTTCCCCGGCTTCGCTAGAATGAAGGTGCTGACCAGTCCGGACACGTCGCTGGCGACGCGCCCCGCGCGCGCGCCGATCACGATTCGCGAGCTGATGACGCACAGCTCGGGCATCGGCTATCAGATCAACGCGCAGGGGCCGCTGCTCAAGGAATATGAGCGGCTCGGCCTCGTCCCCTTCTCGGCGAACGCGCAGACCGAGGCGGTGGCGCGCAAGTCGCGGCCGAGCTCGCTGATCGCCTTCGCCGAGCGGGTGGCGCAGGCGCCGCTCGTCGCCGAGCCGGGGACGGTCTGGCATTATTCGATGGGGCTCGACGTGCTCGCCGCGGTGATCGAGAAGGTCTCCGGGCAGCCGTTCGAGCGCTTCGTCCGCGCGCGCATCCTCGACCCGCTCGGCATGACCTCGACCGACTTCCAGGTCGCACCCGGCAACGTCGCGCGCTTCGCCACCAATTATGCCTTCGCGGGCGACCAGCTGATCCCGCTCGACCCCGCGGCGCGCTCGGTGTTCCTCCAGCCGCCCAGCTTCCCGTACGGCGGCGCGGGGCTGGTGGCGTCGGCGCGCGATTACGACCGCTTCCTCCACATGCTGCAGGACGCGGGCACGCTCGACGGCGTGACGATCATGAAGCCCGAGACCGCGCGGCTGGCGATGTCCAACCTGCTGCCGCCGGGCGTGAGCTATAAGAACAAGGAGGGCGTGGCGCAGGGCTTCGGCGCGGGCGGGGTGGTGTATCTCGCCGACGAGGCCGGCGGCGCGTCGAAGGGCAGCTACGGCTGGGGCGGCGCGGCGGGGACGGTGGCGATCGTCGACCCCGCGCGGCGCTTCAGGGGGACGATCATGGTCAATTACTTCCCGGGCGAGCGCTACCCGCTGGCCAAGGAGACCTTCGCGGCGCTGGCGCGCGACGCGGCGCGGCTCCACCCCGGCGTACCGCGGTGATCGCGACCGGCTTCACCGGCGGCACGCTCGACCGGGCCGACGCGCTGCGCCACGATGCCGACGGTCTCGCCGCCGCGGTGGCGGACCCGACGGCGCGGCTGCTGGTGCTCGAGTCGTTCGAGCCGGTGGTGGGGGAGGGCGGCGCGCTGGCCTGGGCGCCGCTATCGGCCGCGCCGGCGGAGGCGGAGCTGGTGCTGCTCGGGCTCGACGCGGGGGCGCCGCGCTTCGCCGCGATCGTGCCCGGGGCGGGCGCGCCGCCGCCGTTCCGCTCGCCTAGTCTCTTCGGCCTGCTCGACCAGCTGCGCGCGGGCGAGTCGGCGACCTTCGCGGCGGCGCGCTCGCTGCTCGACTGGCACGCGCGGCACCGCTTCTGCGCCAATTGCGGCAGCGCGACCGGGCTGTTCCGCGCCGGCTGGGGGCGACGCTGCCCGGGCTGCTCGGCGGAGCATTTCCCGCGCGTCGACCCGGTCGTGATCATGCTGGCGGAACATGACGGGCGCGCGTTAGTGGGCCGGCAGCCGAGCTGGCCCGCGGGGCGCTACTCCGCGCTGGCGGGCTTCCTCGAGCCGGGCGAGTCGATCGAGGAGGCGGTGGCGCGCGAGATCGCGGAGGAGTCGGGCGTGCGGGTGAAGGACGTCCGCTACGTCGCGAGCCAGCCGTGGCCGTTCCCGTCGCAGCTGATGATCGCCTGCGTCGCGCAGGCGATCGACGACGCGATCACGCTCGACGCCAACGAGCTGGAGGACGCGATGTGGGTCACGCGCGACGAGGTGCGCGCGGCGCTCGCGGGCGAGGGGGGGCGCTTCGTCGCGCCGCCGCCCTACGCGATCGCACACACGCTGCTGCGCGCCTGGTCGGAATAGGGGAACACCGGCTTGGACCGCGCTCCGACAAGGCGGGAGCGCGGCGCCGTCCTCAGTCCGCCACCTTCAATCGCTGCAGCGCGAATGCCTGCCATTCCGCGCCCTGGCGATAGCGCTCGAAGCGGCCCGACTTGCCGCCGTGCCCCGCCTCCATGTTGACTCGGTACACCAGCGGCGCGTCGCCGGTCTTCAACTCGCGCAGCCGTGCGACCCATTTGGTCGGCTCGTAGTATTGCACCTGGCTGTCCCACAGCCCGGTGCTGACGTACATCGCCGGGTAGGCCTTGGCCGCGACATTGTCGTACGGCGAGTAGCTCAGCATGTAATCGTAAAAGGGCTTCTGCGCCGGATTGCCCCATTCGTCATATTCAAACGTGGTCAGCGGGATCGAGGAGTCGAGCATGGTGGTCACCACGTCGACGAACGGCACCTGCGCGATGATCAGCGCATAGTCCTGCGGCGCCATGTTCGCGACCGCACCCATCAGCAGCCCGCCCGCGCTGCCGCCCATCGCCGCCACCCGGCCCGGGGCGGCGTATTTCTGCGCCACCAGATAGCGGGTGACGTCGACGAAGTCGGTGAAGCTGTTCTTCTTGTGCAGCAGATGGCCGTCGTCATACCAGCCGCGCCCCATTTCCTGCCCGCCGCGGATGTGCGCCAAAGCGTAGACCACGCCGCGGTCGAGCATCGCGATCCGTGCCGGGTCGACCGCCGGGTCCATCGAGAGGCCGTAGCTGCCATAGGCATATTGGAACAGCGGAGCGGTGCCGTCGCGCTTGACGCCCTTGCGGTACACCACCGAGACCGGGACCTTGGTGCCGTCGCGCGCGGTCGCCCAGACCCGCTCGGTGACGTAGTTCGACGGGTCATAGCCCGGCACCGGCGCGACCTTGAGCACGCGGCGCTCGCCCGTCTTCGCACTGACCTCGTAGGTGGTCGTCGGCGTCACCAGCGAGGCGTAGGTGTAGCGCACCCAGTCGGTATCGGGCTCCGGATTGACCGCCAGCGCCATCTGATAGGCCGGCTCGTCGGCCTTGACCGGGGCGGAACGGCCGTCGGTCAACAGCCGGATCATGCGGTTACCACCCTCGCGCTGGTCGAGCGCGATGAAGCCGCGGAACGGCTTGAAATCTTCGATGAAGACGCTGTCGCTCGCCGGCGTCAGGTCGCGCCAGGCGGAGACACCGCGGGCGAGATCGCGGTCGGCGACGGTGACGAGCTTGTAGTTGCGGGCGTCGCGGTTGGTGCGGATGATCCAGCGATCCCCCATGTGATCCGCGCCGTAGCGGAACTCGCGCGCGCGGGGCGCCACCAGCGCGAAGCGGGTCGGCGCCGCCGCGGGAGCGCAGCGCTGCTCGTCGCTGACCGTGGCAGACACGCCGATGCAGATGAAGCGATCGTCGCTGGTGCGGCTGATCCCCATCTGGAAGGTGTCGTCCTTCTCCTCATAAACGAGGCGGTCCGCGCTCACCGGCGTGCCGAGCACGTGCGCCATCACGCGATAGCCGCGCAGCGTCACCGGGTCCTTGGCGATATAGAAGAGCGTGCGGTTGTCGTCGGCCCAGACGAGATTGGGCTCGACGTTGGTGATCGTGTCCGGCAGCGGCCGTCCGGTGGAAAGGTCCTTGACCTTGAGGACATATTGCCGCCGACCGACCGTATCCTCGGCATAGGCGACGAGCCGGTTGTCCTGGCTGACCGACCAGTCGCTCAGTGCGAAGAAATTATGCCCCTTCGCCATCGCGGGCTGATCGAACAGGACCTCGGCGGGCGCGTCGGGCGCGCCCTTGCGGCGCTCGATGACCGGATAGTCCGCGCCCGGCGTGAAGCGGGTCTGATAATAATAGCCGCGCTCGCGATAGGGGACGCTGCTGTCGTCCTGTTTGATATGGCTGACGGTCTCGGCGTAGAGTCTGTCCTGCAGCGGCTTGAGCGACGCCAGCGTCGCGTCGGCATAGGCGTTCTCCGCGGCCAGATAGGCGAGCATTTCGGGGTTCTTGCGGGTGTCGTCGCGCAACCAGTAATAATCATCCTCGCGCGTCCCATTGGCCGAGGTGACCTGATGCGGCCTCTTCGCGGCGTGCGGCGGCTGCGGTGCGGTCTGCGTCCAGGCGGGCGACGCCGCGACGGCGGTGAGCGCGGCGCCGGCCAGCAGCAAGGTCTTCATCACGCGTCTGTCCCCACCCATGTTCGTCGCGCCGCACGATAGGAGCGGGCGCGGCGCGCGCAAGGGGGCGGTCAGCCGCGTTTGCGCGCCTGGCGATAGGAACCGAGCACGCGCAGATGCTTGGCATGAAAGCCCAGTTCGGCCATCGCGCGGTCGAAGCCGGGCTCGCCGGGGCGCCCCTCGACGTCGGCGTAGAATTCGGTCGCCGCGAAGCTGCCGCCGCGCTGGTAGCTTTCCAGCTTGGTCATGTTGACGCCATTGGTCGCGAACCCGCCCATCGCCTTGTACAGCGCGGCGGGCACGTTCTTCACCGCGAAGATGAAGGTCGTCATCCACGGCCCCTCGCCCTCGGTCGCCACGCCGTCACGCGCCAGCGTGACGAAGCGAGTCATGTTGTGGTCGGCGTCAGCGATGTCGGTGGCGAGCAGCTCGAGCCCGTAGATCGCCGCGGCGCCCGGCGGGGCGAGCGCGGCGACGCTGGGGTCGCGCAGCTCGGCCACTACCGCGGCGGCGCCGGCGGTGTCGGGATAGCTCACCGGTGCGATGCCGTGCGCCTTGAGCCAGTGTCGGCACTGGCCGAGCGCCTGGGGATGGCTCATCGCGCTGGACACCGCCGCGCGGGGGCCGAGGCCGATCAGCGCGTGCCGGATCGGCAGGAAATGCTCGCCGATGATCACCAGACCGGACTCGGGAAGCAGGAAGTGGATGTCGGCGACGCGGCCGTGGAGCGAGTTCTCGATCGGGATCAGGGCGCGCGCGGCGCGGCCGTGCTTCACCGCGTCGAGCGCGTCGTCGAAGCTGAAGCAGGGCAGCGGCAGCGCCTCAGGGAAGGCCTCGCACACCGCGACATGGCTGTTGGCGCCGGGTGCACCCTGGAAGGCGACGGCGTTCTCGGGCGCGCGCGCGGCGGCCTCGGTCAGGCGCTTGACGATCGGCAAAGCGGGGGCGGCGTAGCTGTCCATCTCGGTCCCGGCGCGTAGAAGAGCGCGGGCCGCCGCTCAAGCGCTTGCGGTGCGGTGGCGGCTTTTCTATGGATCGACCTAATTAGAGAGGGGCACACGGGCGACATGGACGATCGTAGCAACACGATTTTCGGCTGGGTCTTGGCGGGTGCCGGAGTCGCGCTGGGGCTGTCGATCGTCGGCAGCCAGGTCTTTCACGGCGAGCGCCCGGAGAAGATGGGCTACGCGATCGAGGGCGTCGAGGAGGCCGGCGGCGGTGGTGCCGCGGCCGAGGTGCCGATCGCGTCGCTGCTCGCCAGCGCTGATCCGGCCAAGGGCGCCGAGGTCTTCAAGAAGTGCGCCGCCTGCCACACGATCAACCAGGGTGGCGCCAACGGCATCGGCCCGAACCTGTACGCGACGCTGGGCGAGGGGATCGCGCAGGGGAAGGGCGGCTTCGCTTTCTCCGACGCACTCAAGTCGGTCGGCGGCACCTGGGACTTCGACAAGATGAACGCGTGGCTCACCAGCCCGCGCAAGTTCGCCAACGGCACCAAGATGACCTTCGCCGGCCTGGGCAACCCGCAAGATCGCGCCAACGTCATCGCCTATCTCAACCAGCAGGGCTCGAACCTGCCGCTGCCCGCCGCACCCGCGGCCGGTGCCGCGCCGGCGGCTGGCGACCAGGCGGTCGCCAACGTCACCGAGAGCGCCAAGGGCGACACCGCCGATCTGTCGAACACCGGCACGCCGGCGTCTGGCGCGCCCTCGGTCGATCCCGCGGCCAAGGAGAACAAGGCGCTCGGCGCCGAGCCTCCGGCCAAGCCGTGAGCCGGCCGGCGCGGCGGGACCGTCCCCGCCGCGCCGTCGCGCTTACCCCAGCGCGCTCCATTTCACGTCCGACTGGGCGTTGCCGACCACCGCCTCGACGAAGGCCATGGTGCGCACGCCGTCCTCCACGCCGGGATACCACATGGCCGGCGCCGCCCCGCGGATCGCTCCCGCGAAGCCGCGGTAGATGTTGGCGAACGCCTCGATATAGCCCTCCGGGTGGCCCGCCGGCGTGCGCGTCCGCGCGATCGCGCCCTCGCTCAGCGCGGGGCCGCCGGTGCGCAGCACTTCCACCGGCTTGTCGAGCCAGCGCAGCGTCAGCGTGTTGGGCTCCATCTGCGCCCAGTCGAGCCCGCCGAGTTCGCCGTGGACGCGCAGCCGCAGCCCGTTCTCGTCGCCGGCCGCGACCTGGCTGGCCTTGAGCACGCCGCGCGCGCCGCCGGCGAAGCGCAGCAGCACGCTGACGTCGTCGTCGAGGCGACGGCCTGGCACGTGGGTGGTCAGCTCGGCGCAGAGCGACTCCACCTTCAACCCGGAGACGTGCTCGGCGAGCTGGAAGGCGTGGGTGCCGATGTCGCCGAGGCAGCCGCCCAGGCCGGCACGCGCCGGATCGGTGCGCCACTCGGCCTGCTTGTTGCCGTCGCGGTCGATCGCGCGCGCCAGCCAGCCCTGCGAATATTCCACCTGCACCAGCCGGATCGTGCCGAAGTCGCCGCGCTCGACACGCGCGCGTGCCTCCTCGACGAGAGGGTAGCCGCTGTAGGTGAAGGCGAGCGCGTAGTGGCGACCGCTGCGCTCCACCGCGGCGGCGATCGCCTTCGCTTCCTCGAGGTTGAGCGACATCGGCTTCTCGCAGATGACGTGGAAGCCGGCGTCGAGCGCGGCGATCGACATCGGCGCGTGGAGATGGTTCGGCGTCACGATCGCCACCGCCTCGACGCGCTCGGTCTCGGGCAGCGCTCGCTCGGCGGCGAGCAGGTCCTCGAAGGTGGCGTAGACCCTCGACGGGTCGAGCCCAAGCGACTCGCCGCTGCGCGTGTTGCGCGCGGCGTCGCTGCTGAAGGCGCCCGCGACCAGCCGCCAGTCGCCGTCAACGCCGGCCGCCATGCGATGGACCGCGCCGATGAAGGCGCCCTCGCCGCCGCCCAGCATCGCGAGCCGAAGTGCTTGTCGTTGCGCCATCGTTCATCTCTCCCGTCGCATTGTCCCGCGGTGACGCAGCGTCACCAAGCGGGTTGATCCCCGCTTGTTTAGCGCTAAACATACGACAAACAACCAATTGGAGAGAGTCGCGATGAAGCTGATCGCCGGACTAGCCGCTCTTCCGGTCGTCGCCGCCGCGGCGATCGCCCTCATGCCCGCGCCGCTGGCGGCGCAGGCCACTACGCCGCCGGCCTTCGCGGCCTGCAAGGCCTGCCATACCGTCGAGAAGGGTGGCCCCAATCGCATCGGGCCGAACCTCTACGGCGTGGTCGGCCGCCCCGCCGGCACTGCGCCCGGCTTCAACTATTCGGCCGCGCTCAAGGCGTCCAAGCTGACGTGGGACGAGAAGTCGCTGAGCGAGTTCATCGCCGCGCCGAGCAAGAAGGTGCCGGGCACGCGCATGCCGATCGGCATGGCCGACCCGACGAAGCGCGCCGCCGTCATCGCCTATCTCAAGACGCTCAAGTGAGCGGCGCGCCGGCGATGCGCGGGCCGGGGGTCTTCCTCGCCCAGTTCATGGGCGAGGCGCCGTTCGACACGCTCGACAGCGCCGCGCGCTGGATGGCGGACGCGGGTTATGCCGGCGTGCAGATCCCGACCTGGGACGCGCGCTGCATCGACCTCGAGCAGGCCGCCGAGAGCCAGACCTATGCCGACGAGCTGATCGGCCGCTGCCGCGAGGCGGGGGTCGAGATCACCGAGCTCTCGACCCACCTCCAGGGCCAGCTCGTCGCGGTGCATCCTGCCTATGACGAGCTGTTCGACGGCTTCGCCCCGCCCGAGCTGCGCGGCAAGCCCGCCGAGCGGCAGCAATGGGCGGTCGAGCGCCTCCGCCTCGCCGCCAAGGCGAGCCGGCGCCTCGGGCTGAGCGCGCACGCGACCTTCTCGGGCGCATTCGTCTGGGGCTTCGTCTATCCCTGGCCGCAGCGCCCGGCGGGTCTGGTGGAAGAGGCGTTCGCCGAGCTGGGCCGGCGCTGGACCCCGATCCTCGACGCGTTCGAGGAGGAGGGCATCGATCTCTGCTTCGAGCTGCATCCCGGCGAGGACCTGCACGATGGCGTGACCTTCGAGCGCTTCCTCGACCAGGTCGGCGGCCACCAGCGCGCCAACATCCTCTACGATCCCAGCCACATGGTGCTGCAGGCGATGGACTATCTCCAGTTCATCGACATCTATCACGAGCGGATCAAGATGTTCCACGTCAAGGACGCGGAGCTCAACCCGACCGGCCGCGCGGGCGTGTACGGCAGCTATTCGGACTGGGTCGATCGTCCCGGTCGGTTCCGCTCGCTGGGCGACGGGCAGGTCGACTTCGGCGGCATCTTTTCCAAGCTGACCCAGTACGACTATTCAGGCTGGGCGGTGCTGGAGTGGGAATGCGCGCTCAAGCACCCGCAGGATGGCGCACGCGAGGGAGCGCCGTTCATCGAGGCGCACATGATCCGGCGCCCGGAACATGCCTTCGACGATTTCGCCGGCGGCAGCGATCCCAGCGCCAATCGCCGCCTGCTCGGCCTCGGCTGATCCCGCACAGCTACGATAACGACAGAGAGATAAGGGAGAGGACCGAGTGGATCAGGCAGGAGTGAACCGCAGCCGATTGTTCTGGCTCGGCGTGCTGGCACTGGCCACCGCCGCGATCAGCGCCTCGTTGCGGGCCGCGGTCGCCAGCAGCCTCAAGGCGGAGTGGATCGACCCCATCGCGCCGGTTCAGGCGGGTGAACTGATCGGTGCGGCGCTGGGTTCCGCGTTTCTCGGCTTCGCGATCACGGTGTTCGTCGTCAGCGCGCTGCTCGACAAGATCGGCGCCAAGCGCGTGCTGATCGGCTGCGGCATCTGCTTCCTGCTCGGCACCGGGCTGATCGTCGGCGCGGGACATCTCGCCACCGGCATGGCGGTCTACAACCTCGTCTGGTTCGGCATGCTGTTGAGCGGGATCGGCTGGGGCCTCGCTGAGGCCTCGATCAATCCGCTCACCGCGCGGCTCTACCCGGACGAGACGACGCACCGCCTGAACGTGCTTCACGCCTGGTATCCGGGCGGGCTGATCATCGGCGGCCTGGCCGGGGTGTTCCTCGCCAATGTGCTGCCGTGGCAGGTGATCATGGGCTCGGTGCTGATCCCCGCGGTCGGCGTGGTCGTGATCGCGGCCACCACCACCTTCCCGGCGCCGCCGGCCGAGGTGGAGGGCGCCGGCTTCGGCGAGATGATCGGCGAGGTGTTCCGCCGCCCTAGCTTCTTCGTGTGGTTCGGCGCGATGTTCCTCACCGCTTCGTCCGAGCTCGCGCCGGGTCAGTGGCTCGACGTCGCGCTCACCAACCGCGTCGGCATGCGCGGCATCCTGCTGCTGGTCTATGTCAGCGCGCTCATGTTCGTGTTCCGCCACTTCGCCGGGCGACTGGCGAACCGCCTGTCCAACCCTGGCCTGCTGTGGATCTCGAGCCTGCTCGCGGGCATCGGCCTGTTCCTGCTGTCGCTCGCTCAATCGCCGGTCGCGGCGATCCTGGCCTCAACCGTCTGGGGTCTCGGCGTCTGCGCGATGTGGCCGACGATGCTGGCCTCGGTGGCGGAGCGCTACCCGCGCGGCGGCGCATGGGCGATCGGGCTGGTCGGCTCGGCCGGCGCGCTCGCCAGCTTCTTCGTGCTGCCGCTGCTGGGGGGCATGTTCGACGAGGCCAAGGTGGCGCTCGCCGGCGGGCCCGAGGCGTTCAAGCAGCTGACCGGCGCGGCGCTGCGTCAGGTCGAGGATGCGGCGGCGTCGCAGTCCTTCGCCAAGCTGGCCCTGTTCCCGGTGGTGCTGCTGTTCGTGTTCGGCGGCATCTGGCTGGCCGAGCGGCGCGCGCGCGGCGCCACGCTGGCGCGCGGCGACGTCGCGTGACGCCGACGCGCCGCTCGCTGATCGCCGCCGGGGCGGCGCTGCCGCTGGCGGCGTCCGCGGCCGCGGCACAGCGCGGCGCGACCTCCAATGCGGCGCATTTCTCGCTCGGCTTCGCGCCGCACGAGGGCAGCTTCAAGAGCCGCGGCGGCCTGCTCGAGCAGATCGCCTTCGCCGCGGACCAGGGCTTCCGTGCCTGGGAGGACAATGAGGCGAGGGCCCGGCCGGTCGCGCAGCAGGAGGCGATGGCCAAGGCGCTGCAGCAGCGCGGCATGGCGATGGGCGTGTTCGTCGCGAGCATGCCGCGATGGTCGGAGTTCCGCCCGATCTTCGGCAGCGACGACGGCGCCGAGCGCGAGGCCTTCCTCGCCGACGTGCGCGCCTCGATCGAGGTGGCCAAGCGCCTCAACACGCGGCGCGCCACCGTCGTCACCGGCTTCCTCGACCCGCGCGTCCCGGTCGAAATCCAGACCGCGCGCGTGATCGACCTGATGCGCCGCGCCGGCGACATCGTCGCGCCGCACGGGCTGGTGCTGGTGATGGAGCCGCTCAACACGCGGGTGAACCATCCCCATGTCTACATGCAGAGCTGGTCGGCCGGCTATGCCGTGGCGCGCGGGGTGAACAACCCGGGGATCAAGATCCTCGCCGACTGCTATCACGAGCAGATTCAGTCGGGGAATTTGATCAACTCGCTCGCCACCTGCTGGGACGAGATCGGCTACATCCAGTTCGGCGACAATCCCGGCCGCAACGAGCCGGGCACGGGCGAGATCAACTATGCCAATGTCGTCCGCTGGCTGCGCGACAAGCGCTACGCCGGCGTGATCGGCATGGAGCACGGCAATGCGCGCGAGGGGCGCGCGGGCGAGGAGCGGCTGATCGCCGCCTATCGCGCGATCGATCGGGTCGCAGGGGAGGAAGCATGACCAACACGAGCAGCGGCGCCCGCGCGGGCGCACGGGACCTGAACGGAGAAACCAAGTGATCGACCGCAGAGACGCGCTCGCGGGCATCGTCGCGATGTTCGGCAGCCAACTCTTCGCCCCCATCGCACGCGCCGCCGGCGCCGCCTCGCAGCAGGCGTTCGGGGTGATCAACACCGGACCGCCGTCGGTGCAGGTGTTCACGCCGGCGCAGAAGGCGCTGATGGCAGCGCTGAGCGATCGCGTGATCCCGGCGACCGACACGCCCGGCGCGATCGCGGCGGAGGTGCCCCAATATATCGAGAAGCTGCTCGCCGACTGGTCCGAGCCGAGCGACCGCGTGCCGATTATCGCGGGTCTCGACGCGATCGAGGCGCGCAGCCGCGCCGATTACAAGAAGAGCGCTACCGCGGTCACCCCGGCGCAGCAGGACGCGTTGCTGACGCTGGCGATGGAGGACAAGGTGCCCGGCGGCGCCGCCTTCTTCGAGCCGTTCCGCCAGATGGTGATCGTGGGCTATTACACGTCCGAGATCGGCATCACGCAGGAGCGCGAATATCTGCCGGTGCCCGGCCAATATGACGGCGCCTTCCTCTACTCCAAGGTCAACAAGGTCTATTCCTCATGATGACGGATCGTCGCACGTTCCTGGCCGGCAGCGCCGGTCTCGCCGCCCTCGGTGTCGCGGGCGCACTGCCCGCGTCGGCCGCGCAGCTCGGCAAGGTGGGTATCCAGCTCTACACCGTCCGCGAGCTGTTCCAGAAGGACCCGGTCGCCACGCTCGGGCAGATCGCCAAGATCGGCTACCGCGAGGTCGAGTACGGCGGCGGTGGCTATGACAGCATGGATCACGCCATGCTGCGCCGGACGATGGACCGGCTGGGTCTGACCTCGCCGTCGATCCACGTCGGTTACGACCTGCTGCTCAACAAGTTCGACGACAGCGTGAAGATGGCCAAGACGCTCGGCGCCGACACGATCGTGCTGCCGTACATGACGGACGAGCATCGCACCGCCGCGGCCTGGGAAGCGGCACTGCCGAACTTCAACAAGTTCGCGCGCGAGCTGGCGCAGAACGGGCTGGGCTTCGCCTATCACAACCACGATTTCGAGTTCACCAACAAGCCCGAGGGGGTCAGCCTCTACGACCGCTTCATCAAGGGCACCGATCCCAAGCTGGTGAAGGTCGAGATCGACCTCTACTGGGCGATCCATGCCGGCGAGGACGCGGCCGCGCTGATCAAGCGGATGGCGGGGCGGATCTACGCCTATCACGTCAAGGACCAGCGCCCCGACGGCAAGATGACCTCGGTCGGGCTGGGCACGATCGACTTCGGCAAGCTGTTCAAGCTCAACACGATGGCCGGCGTGAAGCACTTCTACGTCGAGAACGACGAGTCGCCCGCGCCCTACATCCCCGACATCACCACCAGCTTCCAGACGCTGCGCAAGCTGCGCTTCTGACGACATTCATCCCGGGAGGGGATCATGGCAGCTACCAACAAATACGACGCGATCGTCATCGGCTCCGGTGTCAGCGGCGGCTTCGCCGCCAAGGAACTGACCGAGAAAGGCATGCGCGTCCTGATGCTCGACCGTGGGATCATGGTCGAGCATCAGACCGATTATACCTACGACGGCAAGCCCGCCTACGAGATCCCGGCGCGCGACATGATGCCGCCGGAGCTGGTGAAGAGCGACTATTTCATCACCACGCACGGGTATGTCTCGCCGAGCACCCAGAAATATTACAACAATGACCGGTTGAACCCGTACGCCTATGACGAGGGCAGCAAGTTCTACTGGATCCGCCCCGCCGCGGTCGGCGGCAAGTCGCTGATCTGGGGTCGCTGGTGCTTCCGCTGGAGCCCGGCCGACTTCGAGGCGAACAAGAAGGAGAATGTCGGCGGCGACTGGCCGATCCGCTATGACGACGTCGCGCCGTGGTACGATTACGTCGAGAAATATATCGGCGTGTCGGGCTCGCGCGAGAACCTGCCCTACCTGCCGGACAGCCAGTTCCAACCGCCGATGCCGATGAACATCGCGGAGAAGTGGTTCAAGCAGCGGCTCGAGGGCGCGTTCCCCGGGCGCAAGCTGATCAATACGCGCCTGTCCAACATGACCGAGGACAAGCCCGACCAGAACCGCAGCAAGTGCCAGGTGCGTAACCAGTGCGGCCGCGGCTGCTCGTTCGGCGCCTATTTCTCGACCCAGGCGGTGACGCTGCCGGCGGCGCGCGCCACCGGACGCTTCACGCTGCGCTCGGACGCGGTGGTGACCAACCTCGAATATGATCCACAGCGCAAGCGCGTGACGGGCGTCCGCTTCGTCGACGCCAAGACCGGCCAGGCCGAGACGGTCAACGCCGACATTGTCTTCCTCTGCGCTTCGGCGATGGCGTCGAACCAGATCCTGATGAACTCGCGCCCGGCAGGGAGCTCGAAGAGCTACTTCAACAGCAGCGGCACGCTCGGCCGCTACGTCATGGATCATATCTTCCGCGTCAACATCGCCGGCGAGATCCCGGGGATGGACGAGTATATCGAGTTCGGGCGCCGTCCGGGCGGCGTGTACATCCCGCGCTTCCGCAACAACAACGGCGACGAGGGGCTCGGCTTCCGCCGCGGCTACGGCTACCAGGGCAGCGCGCGGCGCGACCCCGCCAAGCCCAAGGGCTTCGGCGCGTCGATGAAGCAGGGCATGCGCCAATACGGCCCGTGGCAGTTCTCGATGGGCGCGTTCGGCGAGTGCCTGCCCTATGAGGACAACCACGTCTCGCTCCACCCCGACAAGGTGGACCGGTTCGGCGTGCCGCTGATGCGCTTCGACGTCCGCTTCCGCGACAACGAGCTGAAGATGATGACTGACGCGCGCCAGCAGGGCGAGGAGATGCTCCGCAAGGCGGGGCTGCTCAACGTCCGCAGCAGCGAGGACGAGCACGTCCCGGGCGACGCGATCCACGAGATGGGTGGCGCGCGCATGGGTCGCGACCCGCGCGCCTCGGTGCTCAACGGCTTCAGCCAGGCACATGACGCGCCCAACCTGTTCGTCACCGACGGTGCGCAGATGAACTCGATCTCGTGCATCAACCCGTCGCTCACCTTCATGGCGCTGACCGCCCGCGCGGCGGACCACGCGGTGAATGCCAAGAAGGCGGGGTTGATCTGACGACGTGTCACCCCGCGCCCGGCGGCTGAGCCGATGCGGCGCCCGCCCGTGACCGGCCGCGCGCGATGAGCGAGCGGCGCGGCGAGCGCGGGGTCACGATGCGTGCGGTCGCGGCGCGCGCCGGCGTCTCGCCGATGACGGTCTCGAACGTCATCAACGGCGCCGGCCGCGCCGCCCCCGCGACGGTCGCGGCGGTGCGCGCCGCGATCGACGAGCTGGGCTATGTCCCCAACGTCAGCGCGCGCCTGCTCGCGCGCGCGCGCGCCACGACGGTGGGGCTGATCTACAGCGGCGCGCGCACGCCCTTCCTGGACGCCATCCTGACCGGCTCGCTGCGCGCCACCAACGCGCACGGGCTCCAGCTGCTGTTGCGCGAGGAGCAGCGGCTCACCCACGAGGCCGCGGAGGCGGCGGCGCGCGCGCTGGTGCGCGGCGGGGCGGACGCGCTGCTGCTGATCCCGCCCTTCGCCGAGTTGCTGAGCGAGGCGGGCGTCGTGGATGCGCTCGGCGTGCCCGCAGCCGCGATCGCGACCGGTGCGACGCTGCCAGGCACCGCCACCGTCAGGATCGACAATCGCGCGGCGATGCGGGCTTTGACGCGGCGCCTGATCGAGCGCGGCCATCGCCGCATCGCGCTCGTCTCGGGGCCGCCCAACCATTCCGACAGCGCCGACCGGATCCACGGTTATCACGACGCGCTCGCGGGCGCCGGGATCGCCGCGGACACGCGGCTATTGTTCGAGGGGCGTTTCGACCATGAGTCGGGCATCGCCGCCGGCTCTGCACTGCTGTCGCCCGCCGATCGTCCCAGCGCGATCATGTGCAGCAACGACGACATGGCAGCCGGCGTGATCGGCGAGGCGCACCGTCGCGGGCTGCGGCTGCCGCGTGACCTGGCCGTGACCGGTTTCGACGACACGACGATGGCGTCGCTGATCTCGCCCGCGCTGACGACCGTGCGCCAGCCGATCCAACTGATGGCCTATCGCGCCGCCGAGATGCTGATTCGCGCGGGCCGGCGCGGCGAGCTGGCCGAGGCCGAGGACGAGTTGGTCGACTATGAGCTGATCGAGCGCGAGTCGACCGCGGGCTGAGATGAGCGCCGGCGGCGCGACGCCCCGCCCCGAAGCGGCACTGTCGCGGCCGCTCCGAGGCGGGGAGAGGGCTCAGCCTTTCAGCTTGGCCGCGGTCTCGGCGATGCGCTTGCCCTGATAGCGCGCGCCGTCGAGATCGACCTGGCTCGGCTGGCGGCTGCCGTCGCCGTCGGCCAACGTCGAGGCGCCATAGGGAGTGCCGCCGTGCACTTCCTTGACGCCCATCTGGCCCTGGTAGCCGTAGTCGAGACCGACGATCGTCATGCCGTGGTGGAGCAGGTTGGTGATGATCGAGAAGAGCGTGGTCTCCTGGCCGCCGTGCTGGCTAGCGGTCGAGGTGAAGGCGCCGCCGACCTTGCCGACCAGCGCGCCCTTCATCCACAGCCCGCCGGTGGTGTCCCAGAACGCCGCCATCTGGCTCGGCATGCGGCCGTAACGCGTCGGCGCGCCGACGATGATCGCGTCATAGCCGGCGAGCGCGTCGGAACCCTCGATCTCGGGGTGCGCAGTGTCGGTCTTGAAGCCGGCCGCGGCGACGATCTCGGCGGGGGCGGTCTCCGCCACGCGACGGATGTCGACCTCGGCGCCGCCCGCCCGCGCGCCTTCCGCGACCGCGTCGGCCATCTTCTCGATATGGCCGTAGGACGAATAATAGAGGACGAGGACCTTGGTCATGGCAGTGGCTCCTGGTGCGGATTAGGGCAGGGCGCGCGTCGGTAACGCGCTCGGGTACGATCAACCTAGGTAAGCGCAGGCCCCGACGGAACGCGCCCGATTGAAACGGATCGTTTCGGCCTCTACGCCGGTGACGATGCGGCTCCCCGATCTCGAGGCCTGGGCGATCTTCGCGGCGGTGGCCGAGCATCGCTCGTTCAGCGCGGCGGCGGACGCGATCGGGCTCAGCAAGGCGACGGTCTCCA
>Ga0325400_1000526_pt1 | contig 28594 bp, 24 predicted proteins | sample PopdelMetagenome_2_FD_205662 | JGI IMG/M metagenome (GOLD analysis project Ga0325400, IMG submission 205662) | Populus deltoides microbial communities from Bellville, Georgia, United States - Xylem-PdKOR-R1 | ecosystem: Host-associated > Plants > Phyllosphere > Stem > Wood/Secondary xylem...
GCCCTTTCCCTTCGCGCATGACGGACACGGCCTCTGACGCCGTTCGCCGCAGCGTCGCCACCTATATCCCGCTCGGCCGGGCGGGTACGGCCGAGGACATCGAGGGGGCTGTCGTGTTCCTTGCGTCGCGCGCGGGCGCCTATGTCAACGGCACCACTATCCCACTCGACGGCGGCTACATCGCCGCCTTGTAGCGCCGCCGGCGTTCAGCGAGGGCGGGCCGCGGCATAGCCGTCGAGCCCGTTCCTGTGCAGGAACGCGTCGAGCAGGCCCGCCACCTTGGCGTTATCCAGGTCGGCGAACGGGATGTGCGTGCTGCCCTTCAGCCCGGCGTCATCGCCCAGCATCAGCACCTCCGCGTGGCCGCCATATTTGTTGATGAGCTTGGCGCACAGCCGCGACTGCGCGACCCACGGCGCGATGAACGACTTGGGATCGCTGCGGTGGTCACCCCACACGAACTGCACCGCCTTCAGTCGGGCAAGCTTCTTGAACCGGTCTAACGGTACACCGATCGGCCCAAACGGACAGCGTTCGGGATCGGTACAGAAGCTTTTGGGACTTTCCGGGTCGCCGATCGGAAAGACGTGGCCGATGCTCTCGTAGGTGACCATGCCAGCGATGTTGTTGCCGTTCGCCTTGATGGCGGTCACCTGCGCGCGCAGCCCGCCCGCGGAGTTGGTGAGGTACACGATGCGGTCGCCCAGCCTGCCGGAATCGGCCGCCACCGCCGCGGCGTCCGTCTCCAGCTCGATATTCTTCAAGCGATCGAATTCGTCGTAGCGGGAAGCGGTCGCCTCCGCCCACGCGGCCTTGTTGCCGGTCGGGAACTGCACGTCGGGCCACCATTGCCCGAAAGCAGGGCCGAAGTTCCACGAGGTCCAGTTCTCCTCGTCGCGGTAGCCAGGCGTATAGGTCACGGCCTCGCACGCCCAGTTGGCCCGGCCTACGCGCGGCCCGTCCCAGAGAAACACGGGATAGGCGCGGCGCAGGAACATGTCCTTATACCCCTCGCCCCCGTCCCAGCGGTTCTGCCACACCTGCGCGGACGAGCTGTGCCACATGACCAGGCTGGTGCGCCGAGGTGCCACCGGCTGGAAATATTCGACATAGCCGTGGTCGCATGACAGGTGCTTGGCCGGGTCAGCCGGATCCTGGATGGTGCGGCCACCGATCACGAAGCCACCCGTTTTTTCCAGCATGATCGGCCTGGCAGCGCGCGGCGCGGCGGACACGGCCATGCCGGCCACAAGCGCGACCACTGCGGCGAGCGGGGCGACGCGCATCGTCATAACCCCAGGCATATGCGCCGCCCCGTGTCGCACAGCACCTTGCGCCGTTCGGTGTCGTCCAGGAACTCAGTAGCGGCGAACGCGCGCGCGATCATCTCCTTGTACGTCCCGGACGAGGTACCGACGTCCGAGCCCCACATGATCCGGTCCGCACCAAAGAAGTCCACGGCCCGGCGCAGCACCTTGGCGGGCTCGACCCCGCCCTCGCGGATCACATCCATATTAAGGGACGTGAACTTGCAGCTGATGGTGTCCCGCGCGCGGAAGCCGTCGAAGTTGGCGCCGATGCCATAGTCGGGATCGGTAAAGCGCGGCAGGAAGACATGGTCGAGCACGATGCGCAGCCGCGGAAAGCGATCGGCCATCGCCTCCACCACCGGAATCAGCACATGGTTGTCGATGGCGGGCGCCTCGATATCGACAAGCAGGCCGAGCGCGTCGGCGAGCGCCCATACTTCCAAAGCCGCGGGAGAGCTCAGCCAGCGGCTCTTGTCGGTGACGCCCACGCCGAAGAAGCGGATGCCGATGATGCCGCGTTCGGCGCCGTCGCGCACCATCTGCGGCGTTTCGTGCGCTTGCGGATCGACGATGATGATGGCCCGCATCAGGTCGGGGAAGAGGTTCGCCGCGTCAACGATGTAGCTGTTGTCCGTGCCGTAGATCATGCCTTTTTGCACGGCGGCAATGCCGATGACGTTCTCCTCCGCCATCCAGCCACGCATCCGTTCTGCGCTCGGCTTCTCGTTGAGGGGATCCGGGCCATGCATCCCGCCCGGTCGCCCGACGGTGCCCGGGCCGAACGCCGCTGCCTCGACCGCACCTTCCCGGAAGGGCCGCGTGCGCGGGTAGCGCACGAGGTCATCGGATACGAGATGCGCGTGCGCGTCGTAGAGCGGCAGGCGGTTGGCCTGCCTCGCAGCGTCAACCATCACCCGCTCTCCCACTATCGCCACGACCGTGCGTTCGGCCGTACTCCTAGTCGCGCCCGATAGACGCGATTGATGCAGAAGGACGGATTATTTGATGGGATGAGCCGCCGCAGCGCGTGACATTCCCTGCCCCGCACTCGCGCAACATGCCTGTCCGTACAAACCCGGATGCCGTCACGGACAAGCCCCGACTTGGAGCCGGTCTATCAGACATCCCGAGAATAGCGGTGGCCACCATGCGTGCGCCTCGCGTCCACACGTTCGGGGAGGGTCGGGTGAGGACCACGTGCGCGCTTTCGGTTTCTTTTTTGGCATTGGCGATGGGCACCGCCGCTTCGGCGCAGATCAGCCAGGCACCGCCCAACGCGGACGAGGGCGGCAGCCAGGTGGCGGACATCGTGGTTACCGCGACGCGACAGGCGACCAACCTGCAGGATACGCCGCTGGCGGTCACCGCGGTGACCTCGCAGGCGCTGGCCCAGCGCAGCATCACCAACACGGCAGATCTCGGCGCGATCGTGCCTAATGCCACCTTCCGCCCCGCGCAGGGCGCGTTCGGCCCCTCGGTGACCGCCTTCATCCGCGGCATCGGCCAGGGCGACGGCAGCCTTGCGGCGGAGCCGGGCGTCGCCTTCTACGTGGACGACATTTACTACCCGCTGATCCTGGGATCGCAGTTCGACCTGCTGGACCTTGATCATGTGGAGGTGCTGCGCGGGCCGCAGGGCACGCTGTTCGGCCGCAACGCGCTGGCGGGTGCGGTCAACCTCGTCAGCAAGGCGCCGAACTTCCGCGATCCGTCGGGCTATACCGAGCTCACCTATGGCGATTATAACCGGCTCAACATCCGCGCCGGCTTCAACCTGCCGCTGACCAGCAACCTGGCACTGCGCGTGTCGGGCGTGACCAAGCGCATGACGGGCTATCAGAAGCGCCTCGATTTCCGCTGCCAGATGTTCAAGAACGGCACGCCCCAACTTGCTGGCAGCATCCCCTACAGCGACGGCAAGCTCCAGCAGTCGGGCGGGGTCGAGCCGGACAATTGCGTCGTCGGCCACAATGGCGGCGAGGATGTGAAGGCGGCGCGCGCCCAGATCCTGTGGGCACCGGTGCCGGACCTGCGCATCACGCTGACTGCCGACTATCTGAAGGACGAGTCCAGCGTCACGGCGGACCAGATCATCTCCACCAACCCGACGGTCGCGGCCGCCAACGTGAACCTGGGCGCCCAGGCGCGCTATTTCGGTGTCGCCTATGACAACCGCTTTGTCACAGGCGACCCGTACTCGACCTATGCGACCTATGCCGACCTAATCCCGGGCGGCACGGCCATCCCGGGCAGCACCTTCTACAACGGATCGCCCACGCGCGGCGGCTACCGCTTCAATCCCACCAACCCCGTCACGCAATACGGGTTCGCGGGCAAGGCGGTGTACAATATCACGCCCAAGATCAACGCCACGCTGATCCTCGCCTACCGCAGCGTCAAAGCAGGTTACACGTTCGATGTGGATGGGTCGCCGCTCACTTCCGAGCACACCAGCAACCTGACCACGCATGAACAATATACGGCCGAAGGCCGCATTTCGGGGAAGAGCGACTTCATCGACTGGACCGCCGGCCTGTTCTATTACCGTGCTCACCAGATCGCCCGGCTGTTCGTCAATTCGCCCTGGCTCGGTCTCGCGCGCAACCAGCGCAACTATTACGAGCCGGAAAGCAAGTCGGCCTATGCCAACGTCACCATCCATCCCTTCACCGAGCGGCTCGGCATCAACGGCGGCATCCGTTATTCGGACGACAGGAAGCCGGTGAATTACAACAACATCCAGGACGGGGTGCCGAGCGGCAATATCATCTTTGGCGTGGTGCCCAAGAGCAAGCGCGTCGACTGGAAGGCGGGTGCGGACTACAAGCTTTCGGACCACACCCTGCTCTACGCCTCGGCGGCGACCGGCTTCCGGCTGCCCTCATTCAACGCGCGGCCGTTGCAGCCGAGCCAAGTCTACCAGATCCCGGGCGACAATATCATCGCCTACGAGGCGGGCATCAAGACGGACCTGTTCGACCGCAAGCTGCGCATCAACGCCACTGGCTTCTACACCGACTATAAGCGGCGGGCGACGAGCGTGAGCGGGCAGGAGTATCTGCTCGACACCAACACCGGCCAGCCGCAGGCCGGCAACAGCATCCTGATCCCGCTGGCGGCAGGTCCCGCCGGCACCACCACCTGCCGCGCCCGCACGGCAGCGGAGGTCGCGGCGGGCACGCCCGGCTTCGCATGTGTCGGTCGCACCTTCGCCACGAACACGCCGGGCAAGGTGCGCGGCGGCGAGGTGGAGATCGAGGTTCACCCGATCGAGCATTTGTCGCTCAACCTATCGGGAGGCTATTCGAACTTCTCGGCGCCCGACCTGCGCTCGGCTGGACGCGTCACCGATCGCGTGCTCGGCATTCCCAACTGGACGGCCAGCGCCGGCGCGCAATACGACCTTGACGTGCAGGCATTGGACGGCTCGATCACGCCACGCGTCGATTGGTTCTACCAGGGCAGCATCGCCTACAGCGCGCAATCGCTCGCCTTCAAGCAGTCCCCCTTCTCGACCTTCAACGGCCGCCTAACCTACTATAATAGAAAGAACGATGCGACGGTCTCGTTCTCCGTCACGAACATGTTCAACAAGTTCTACTACTATAACTACTTCGTCTATTCGGAGCTTGGCTATCCGAATGTCAACGGCAACCCGTCGCGGCCACGAATGTGGTCGGTGACGCTCGGCAAGCGGTTCTGACGGCGCTAGCCTTCGTCCGGGCTCAGGCACGTGTGGCCGGGCAGGCCGCAGGATCGGGAGGCGTGGTGATGGCGATCGGTCGTGGAGCTTTGCTGGCATCGCTGCTGCTGATCATCGAACCATGCCACGCCGCCTCTCCAGCGGGCGGACCGGACGGTGCCAGGCTGGCGCAGGCCGTCGACCGCACGGAAGCCGTGCGTGCGGTCAAGGACCTCCAGCGCAGCTATGCACAATTCGCCCAGTTCGGGCTCGCGGACGCCATGGCCGGCCTGTTCGCCTCGGACGCCACCCTCGCCTGGGGGTCGCAGGTGGTCCGCGGCCGTAGCGCGATCGCGGCTTGGCTCGCCACCCGGCTGGGCGGCGCGGGCCGGGATCGGGGCGCGCTCCATACCGAGCTGATCGAGGATGCGTTGGTCAACCTGTCGCCCGACGGCCGTAGCGCCAAGGGCCGCTGGATGGGCATGACCTTCGCCGGCGACGGCAAGGGCCGCGCGTGGGTAGAGGGCGGCATCTACGAAAACGAGTTCGCCCGCGTGGGCGACGCGTGGAAGCTGTCGGCGCTCCGCTACCACCCGGCCTTTAAAGGACCGTTCGAGACCGGATGGCACAACGTGGGCGGCACCGAACTCGCCCGCGTGCCCTTCCACTTCAAGCCCGACCAGACCGGCGTGCCGATCCCGCCCGCCACCGGCCGTCTCGCGCACACAGGCGTGAGCCTGGACGCGCTGGAAGCACGCATCGACCGGCTGAACGACGAGGATGCCGTCCGCAACCTCCAGAATGCCTACGGCTATTATCTCGACCGCAAGATGTGGGACGATGCGGTCGACCTGTTCGCCGCCGATTGCGCGGTGGAGATCGCGGGCCAAGGCGTGGAGCGCGGCCCGGCAGGCGTGCGGCGCGCGCTCGAGCGGATGGGACCCGCCGGCCTCGTGCACGGCGAGCTGAACGACCGTCCCCTGTTCGACACAATCGTGTCCGTGCTGCCGGGCGGACGCGAGGCGATCGCGCGCGGGATCGAGCTAGGCCTACTGGGCCAGGCCGACAAGGGTACTGCGTCCTGGTCCTTTGCCGTGTTCCGCAACCGCTTCGTGAAGGAGGACGGGTTGTGGAAGCTGAAGGAGGTGCGGACCTATCCACTGCTCGTCGCCGACCATGCCGTCGGCTGGGGCAAGGGCGGGCGCGAGCGCCCGGCCGAGGGGCTGCTGCCCGCCTTCCTCGTCCCGGTCACGCGTCCAGGCCTCGCCGTGGCCGGTGTCGAGCCGCTGACGGGCGCCGTCGCGGCCGCCCCATCCCCTACGCGCGCCGCCTCACCCGCCGCGCGGCTGTTGGACGCTGCCCGCCGGCTCGCCCGGTCGCAAGCCTTTGACGGGGTGGAGAACGTGTCCGCCGCCTACGGCTATTATCTCGACGATTCCCAATGGGCGGAAATGGCGTCGCTGTTCGCGGAGCGCGGCAACAAGCAGTCGCCCTTCGCCGGCTTCTATCTCGGCCGCGACCGGATCACCGCGGCGGCGACCGCCATGTATGGCAAGCCGCCGGCGACCCGACCGAGCATCGCCTATCATTGGCGCATCCAGCCGGTGATCACCGTGTCGCACGACGGCCGCTCGGCGAACCTGCGCACGCGTCTGTTCGAGCCGCTGACCTCGACCGGTGCCAGACGCGCAGGCGGCGCCTTCGGCTTCACCGGCCCGCTTTATGAGGGCATGTACCCGAACGACCAGGCGGTGCTGGAGAAAGGCGCCTGGAAGTTGTGGAGCCTTACCATCGACGAACCTTACATGACCACGAACGACTGGCGGGGCGGCTGGTCGGCGGTAGAGCCGGTGACGGGCGGCCCGTCGCAGGTGAGCCCGCTGGTCAAGCGCCTGCCACCTGACATCCTGATGACCGCGCTCGGCCGCCGGATGGAGCATTTCCGCGGCGGCACCGGCACCACAATCAATTGGCCCGGCATTCTGCCGATGTGGTTCAACTACAAGAATCCGGTGAGCGGCCGCGTGCCGCCCAATTACTGGCCGGACAGCGTGCCCAGCCTGCTGCTGCCGCAATCGCGGCTGATCGCCAACGGCTACCAGATGCCGCCGACCGGGCCATCCATCGACGGCCTAGCGATCGAACTGACGCCGCCCGAGACGGCAGCGATGGCGACGGACGGGAACGCCCGCCCTTGAACGTGCTGGTCGTCCTCGCGCATCCCGAGCGCGGCTCGTTCAACAGCGCGCTGTGCGAGGCGGCGGTGGCGGAGGTGGAGCGGCTCGGCCATCGGGCGGAGGTGTCGGATCTCTACGCCATGCGCTTCGCCGCGGCGGGCGGGCGGGACGATTTCGCCGTGCGCCGCGATCCCGACCATTTCCACTACCAGTCGGAACAACTCGCCGCCGCCCACGCCGGCACCTTTGTGCCCGCGATCGCGGCGGAGCAGGACAAGCTGCGCCGCGCCGACATCCTGATCCTGCAATTCCCGCTCTGGTGGGGTGGCCCACCCGCCATCCTGAAGGGCTGGATCGACCGCGTCTGCGCCTATGGCGTCACCTATGCGGACGGCACGCGCTTCGACGCCGGGCTGTTCCGCGGGCGGCGCGCGATGCTGAGCGTCACCACCGGCGGCACGCCGCACCGCTTCTCGGACGCGGGCGGCTATGGTCCGATCGACAAGGTGCTGTGGCCGGTGCAGCACCTGTTCCTCGCCTATCTCGGCTACGAGGTGGTGGCGCCGCAGGTCTGCTACGGCGCGGCGCGGCTCGATCCAATCGAGCGCGCGCGCTACCTTGACTCGTTCCGGCAGCGTACCCGCAACCTGCTGGCCGACCTACCCCCGCCCCCGCCCGTCCCCACGCCGCACGAGATCGCGGAGCTTGTGGGCGAGCGCGACTGGACATCCAAGGTGTGAGCCGCGCGCCTTTCTGGACCCGGGATGCCTACCCGCACTGGACGGCCGTCACCACGCGCTGGCACGACAACGACGCCTACGGCCACGTCAACAACACGGTCCACTACACCTGGTTCGACACGGCGGTGAACGCCTGCCTCATCGAACGCGGCCTGCTCTCGGTCGCGGACGGCGACCCCATCGGCCTGGTGGTGGAGACGGGCTGCCGCTATGCGGCGCCCTTGGCCTTTCCGCAGGGGATCGAAGTGGGACTGGCGGTAGGCAAACTCGGCACGTCCAGCGTCACCTACCGGCTCGGCATCTTCGCCGAGGGGGCGACGGAGGCGGCCGCGGAAGGACATTTCACTCACGTCTACGTCACCCGCGCGAGCCGGCGGCCGGTGCCGCTGGCGCCGGCCTGGCGCGACGCGCTAGCAGCCCTGGTCCGGCCGTGACGCCGCCGCGGCGCATCGTGCGCCAGCTCTGGTTTCAAGTGCTGGTCGGCACCCTCGCAGGCGTCCTGCTCGGCCATTTCGCGCCGCAGGCGGGCGCCGCGATGAAACCGCTCGGCGACGCATTCATCGCGCTCGTCCGCATGCTGATCGGCCCGGTGATCTTCTGCACGGTGGTGGGCGGCATCGCCGGCGTCGGCGACATGCGCGGCGTCGGCCGGCTCGCCGTAAAGTCGATCCTGTATTTCGAGGCGATCACGATCCTTGCCGTGCTGTTCGCGCTTGCCGCCGTACTGCTCTGGCGGCCGGGCGTCGGCATGCACGTCAACCTTGCCGGGCTCGATCAGACGGCGGTCGCGGGCTACGTCGCTACCGCCAGGCAGCAGTCGGTCACGGCCTATCTGCTCCACGTCATCCCGACCACCTACGCGTCCGCGTTTGTCGATGGCGAGGTGCTGCAGGTGCTGTTCGCCTCCGTGCTGTTCGGCCTCGCGCTGGCCTCCGCGGGTGCGCAGGGACGGCCGGTGACGGAGGTGGTTGAGCGGCTGGGCCAGGTCTTCTTCCGGGTCGTCGGTTTCGTCATGGCGCTGGCGCCCATCGGCGCGTTCGGCGCGATCGCCTTCACCGTCGGCCGTTTCGGCTCGATCTCGCTGCTCGCCCTGGGCAGCCTGATCGCCGAGTTCCTGCTGGTCTGCGCGCTGTTCACCGCGATCGTGTTGGGCACGGTGGCGCATCTGGCGGGCGTCAGCCTGCTGCGCCTGCTGGGCTACCTGCGCGACGAGATCGTGGTGGTGGCGGCGACCACCTCCACCGAGACGGTGCTGCCGCTGCTTCTGCGCAAGATGCAAGAAGCGGGCTGCGAGGAGCGTGTGGTCGGCTTCGTGATCCCGGCGGGCTACTCGTTCAACCTCGACGGGACCTGCCTGTATCTCGTCACGGTGGCGCTGTTCCTAGCGCAGGCGACCGACTCGCCGCTGACCTTCTGGCACCAGCTTGGCCTGATCGCGGTGCTGCTGCTGACGTCCAAGGGAGCGGCGGGCGTGGCCGGGGCCGCCTTCGTGGTGCTAGCGGCGACGCTGGCGGCGACGGACACGATCCCTGTCGCCAGCATCGCACTGGTGCTTGGCATCCACCGCCTACTGGCCGAAGGGCTGACGTTTGTGAACCTCGTCGGCAATGCGCTCGCGGCGGTGGTGGTCGCGCGTTGGGAAGGTGCGGTCGACGAGGAGCGTCTTGCGCGCACGATCGGCAACGCGTCGCTACGGCGCCGCTACCAGGCCGCCTCGTAGATCGCCGTCGCGTCCGCCTCCGTCAGCGTGCGGGGGTTGCGTTCCAGCAGGCGGGTGACGGTCATGGCGGCCTTGGCCATGCGGGGGATCGCGTCCCGTTCGATGCCGAAGTCGGACAAGCGCCGCTTGATGCCGCAGCGGACGGACAGGTCGATCACATGCTCCACGCCCCAGGCGGCGTCGGCGGCCGGGTCGCCGGTGGCGGCGGCACCCAGCGCGCGGGCGATATCGGCATAGCGGTCGGGCGAGGCTTCCAGGTTGAAGCGCAGCACGTGCGGCAGCAGCAGCGAGTTGGCAACGCCGTGCGGAATGTGGAACTCGCCGCCGAGCGGGTAGGCGAGCGCGTGCACCGCGCCCGTATTCACCGGGCCCAGGCAATAACCGCCATACAGGCTGGCGCGCAGCATGCCCGCGCGCGCGACGAGGTCGCTGCCGTCCGCCACCGCGCGGGCGAGATGATCGGCCACCAGCCGGATGCCGGCCAGGGCGAACACGTCCGCCAGCGGATGCGCGAAGCGGTTGGCATAGGCCTCGATGCAATGCGTCAGCGCGTCGAGCCCGGTCGCGGCGGTCACTGCGGGCGGCATGCTCACGGTCAGCAGCGGATCGAGATAGGCGGCGTCCGGCACCAGCCAGCGGCTGACCACGCCCTTCTTGAGGTCCTCGTCCTCGTCGCCCAGGATGGCGATCGGCGTCACCTCGCTGCCGGTGCCGGCGGTGGTGGGGATGCAGCCGCACCACAGCGCCCGCCCCTGCAGGCGGTCGACCCCGATCACGTCGCGGATCGCCTGCGCGCCATCGGCCAGCGCCGCCACCAGCTTGGCCACGTCCATGGCGCTGCCGCCACCGAGCCCAATCACCGCGTCCGCCCCGACGGCGCGCGCCGCGGCGAGCGCCGCGTCGAACTCGGCCAACGTCGGTTCGCCCGCGAGGTCATGCCACACCGTCACCTGCGTGCCTTGGCCCCGAAGCGCATCGGCCAGGGGCTGCACCAGCCCGAGCGTGGGCCCGGTAGTCACCAGGAAGACCGAACGTGCATCCCGCGCGCGCAGGTCGTCCGCTGCGCGCAGCGCCGCCCCCGCGCCGAAATGCAGCGTGCCGACGCTATGGATCGTCAGAAGCGCGCCGTCGCCCATACCCATGCCGGTCCCCGATCAACTCCGGCCCGGTCTAGCGGAGGCGAGTGGCGGGGCTTGTCCCCGCCGGAAATGCGACTTGCGCCGTCAAGGCGTAGGGTCAGGCTCCGGTCCGGTGGGTGGGGCCAGGTAGCCGTGGCGCGTCATGCTGAGATCGGGCGCGTACTGGCAGGGCGCGCAGTCGGCGATGAAGTTCTCCGGCACCCGCCCGCTCACCAAGTTTCGGTACGGGAACCATATGGGCTGGATGCCCGGCCACTGGATTGTGGTGCCCGTGCCCCCGCGGATGCCCTCCTCCCGCTTGCCGAGCGCGGTGATGGGGATGTCCGGCGGGAACTTCTTCAGGATGGGGCTGGGCGGCGGGTTGCCCGGCGCCGCCTCCTTCACGCGCGCCCAGCCGCCGGTCCAGCCGTCTGAGGTGAAATAGGGCTCGTCCAGCGCGAGGTTCCACAGCCGCCAGCGCCCATCTTCGAGCACCGCCTGATCCTGGTACATGCCCCCGAACATGCCCGCGCCCGACAAGATGCCGTAGCCGCCGCCGGCCTTGCTCGCCGTCTTGGCCGTGCGCGGCTGCCACAGGCGCGTGCGGATGGAGGCGGAGCGGCCGTCGCGCGCCACCAGGATCACGGGTTGCGTACGCCAGTGGAACGAGATGCCGGGCCGCGTCACGGGCGGCGCGCCATATTGCTCGACGCCATATTGCGTGATGCGCGCGCTGCCGATGTACCAGCCCGCGAACGGCACCTGCTTGGCCCCGCGCAGCCCGAAGATCGCGCCCATTTGCGGCCATTGCCCGTCGTCGATATACTGGCCGTAGGTCGACGAAACGTTCTCCGCCCCGTCCCACGCGGTCGAGACGGCAAGCCGCCGTCGCGCCTCCGCCAGGCGCGTCGCATCATCGCCGGGCGGCACGGCGGTGCTGGTAGCGATGCCGCCGGTGAGCGGCGTCGCCGCGACGAGCTTCATGCCGGCCGGCGCGGACAGGCGCGCACCGCTGACCGGATTGGGCGCGGCAAAGGCCGGGATCAGCCGGTCGGCCATGCCGCGATCGGCCGCCGGGACGGGACCATCGGGCGCGAGCCGGCCGGTGGGCACGGGATCCACGATGCGGTTCTTGTGCCAGCCCTGGTAATAGTCCGTCTTGAACAGCGGAAACAGGCGCATCTCGCGCAGCTTCCACAGCCCGCCTTCCTTGACGAAGCGGTTGGCGAAGGTGCTGACCTGCCACCAGCCCTCGCCGCGATCGGCCTCGCCCAACTGGCCGAGCTCGATGCCGCGCGCCCATGCCTCGCGCCCGCCCGGGGCCACGGTGACGGTGACGTCGAACTGCGGCCGCTCGTTGAGCTGGCCGTGGCGCAGGCCCTGCGGCCCCATCAGCTCCAGCGCACGGCGGACGCCGGCCGGGCCGCGGTAGACGCCGATCCCGCCGACTTCGAGCACGCCGTCGCGCGCGAACAGGTCGACCACATCGTCCCACATCTTGCGATCCACGTAATAGCCGTAGGCATGCTGCAGATTGCGGACCCGGTCGGCGTCGTTCATCGCCGCGATCCGCCGTTCCAGCCCGGCCAGCGTGGCATCCGTGCGGGGAGCGGTGCCGGTCGCCGGCGGCACGGGGACGCCGCTTTGATCCGCATCATAGTGGAAAGGCACCACCGGCAGGTCCTGCCCCTGCCAGTTGGTCCAGCCGGTTTCGTAGGGACCAACAAATTGCGGCGTGAAGCGCAGCGCCGTGATCGTCCAGCGTCCGCCCTCGCGGGCGTAGTCGTTCTCGTAGATGCCGCCCTCGAAGCTCGCCTTGCCCTTGCCGTCGCCCTGGAGGAAGAAGCCCAGCCAGCGTACCTTGGCGGTGTTGCCGTCGGCCGAGACGTTCACCACCGGTTCGTCGATCAGCTGGGTGTGCACGGCGCCGGGCGCGAGCCCCTGGCGCCCGCCGCCGTAGCGGTCGGTTAAGAATGCGGCGATCCGCTCCCGCCCCGACACGCTCGTTTCGCCGAACGAGAGGGTGCCCTGCCGGGCGAACAGCGCGGCCATCTGGTCCCACAGTGCGAACTGGGAATATTGCGCATAGAGCCGCTGCAGGTCCTTGACCGCACGCACGCTTTCCGCGCGCTCGACATCGCGGGCGAGCGCATCCACTGCCGGCTGTGTAGGCGTTGCGGCGGGCAACGGGGCCGACGCGAGCAGCAGCGCGGCAAATGCGGGTCGTGCGGCCATGATCCCCTCAGGCTTGGTTGCGCCTGGGGCTAGGCCGGAACGGCACGCCCGCCCAAGTCCCGATCGCGCGCGGTGCCGCCCTGGTCTGGTGATCGCGCCCTTCCGGTCAAGGATCGGGGCCTCCATGCCGGATCAAACGACGCTTCCTTCTGAAACAAGCGATGCCGCGCCCTGCACGCCAGTCCTGCGGTGGACGGCGACGGCCGCCGCGTGGCATTGCCCGGACGACGGGCAGGCAGGAGAGGCGCTTGTTCAACTGGTACGGCACGCTGGACCGCACGGAAAAGCGCACGCTGCACGCCTGCTTCGGCGGCTGGGCGGTGGATGCGCTTGACGCGCAGATCTACAGCTTCCTGATCCCGACCCTGATTGCGGCGTGGCAGATCACCAAGCCCGAGGCGGGGCTGCTCGGCACCTCCGCGCTGATCTCGTCCGCGCTCGGCGGCTGGGGTGCCGGCATCCTGTGCGACCGGCTCGGCCGCGTGCGCGTCATGAAGCTCGCCATTGCTTGGTTCCTGCTGTTCACCGTGCTGTGCGGCTTCGCCAACTCGTTCCGGGAGCTGCTGCTGTGGCGCATCCTGTCGGGCATCGGCTTCGGCGGCGAGTGGGCGGCGGGCGCGGTGCTGATGGGCGAGATCATCCGCCCCGAGCATCGCGGCAAGGCGGTCGGCACCGTGCAGAGCGCCTATGCCATCGGCTACGCGATCGCGGCGCTGATGTCGTCAGCGCTGTTCGCGATGCTGCCGGCGGGGTCAGCGTGGCGCTGGATGTTCTGGCTGGGCGTGACGCCCGCCGTTTTCGTGTTCTGGGGCCTGCACGGGCTGAAGGAGCCGCCCGCCTTCCTGGAAGGCAAGCGCAAGCGCGCCCTGAACCTGGGGCGCGGCGTCAGCCCGCTCATGATCTTCCACCCTTCGATTTTACGGGTGACCCTGCTCACCGCGCTGCTGGCGCTCGGCGTGCAGGCGGGCAGCTTCTCCGTCGCGACGTGGCTGCCGACCCTGCTCAAGACGTCGCGCGGGCTGTCAACGGTGGCGGTCGGCTACAACATGTTCGTGCTGACGATGGGGTCGCTCGCCGGTTTTCTGGTCGCCGCGCATTTGTGCGACGCGATCGGCCGGCGGCGCACGTTCGTGCTGTTCACGCTGCTCAACTGGATCGCCATCCCCGCCCTCCTCTACCTGCCGGTGGCGCAGCCCGGCCTGTTCGTGCTCGACGCAATGTTCGGTTTCGCGTCGCTCGGAATCTACAGCGCGCTAGGGCCGTTCTTCACCGAGCTGTTCCCCAATTCGATCCGCGCGTCCGGCCAGGGCTTTTCCTACAATTTCGGTCGTGGCGTGGGAGCATTCTTTCCGACGGTGGTTGGCGTGCTGAGCGCGGATGGAGGCATGCTGCCGCTGCGCGACGCCATGGCGGTCGTGTCGATCGCGGTCTATCTGCCCGTGCTGGTCGCGGTGGCGCTGCTGCCGGAAACGCGCGGACGCGATTTGGACGACGTGCCGGACTTCCTGCCGCCGGCGGATCGGCACGGCATGCCCACCTTGGCGAACTGACGGTCGAAAGCTAGGGTTGGGCGCTTACAAGCGGCGGGCGTGGCGATGCGATCAGGCGACGTGGCTTCGGAGCGGACGGACGACCCGGCGGGCGGCGGGCGGCGGCTGAAACGCACGCAGGGCTTGGTCGAGGAAGTGTTCGGGGTGATCCGCGCCGACATCATGGCGCTGCGCATCCCGCCGGACACGCGCATCTCCATCGAGGATCTGGTGCGCGAACTGGGCGTCTCCCAGACCCCGATCCGCGAGGCGCTGAGCATGCTGGAGGCGGTCGGCCTCGTCACCAAGCGCCATTTCGTGGGCTATTGCAGCGCGCCGCAGCTTAACCGCCAGCAGCTCGACCACCTGTACGAGGTGCGGCTGCTGATGGAGCCATTCGCAGCCCGCTGCGCCGCGGAGCGGATGAGCCCGGAGGCGCTCGCGGCGGCGGAAGCGCTGGCCGACAGCATGGAGCCGGCCGCGACCCGCGCCTCCTACGACCGCTTTGCCGACCAGGACGCCGAACTGCACGACCGGATAGCGGAGGGCAGCGGCAATCCCCTGATCCGCGGCTCGCTCGCCCGGCTTCACTCGCATCTGCACATCTTCCGCCTGCGCTTTCATACCGTAGTCGCGACCGAGGCGCTGAACGAGCATGCCCGATTGCTGAAGGCGCTGCGCGATCGTGATGCGGTTGGCGCGGAAGGCGCGATGCGCGAGCATATAGAACGGTCCTATGCCCGGCTGCTCCCGGCAGCGCAGGACTGAACCGCGCGCCATCATGGGCCTGCGATTTTGCGGCAGGCGCTGTGCCGATCTTCCAGTTGACCTTTGCCCGAAATGGATTTCATATAGGATATAGAAAGCGCGCGATCAGCACGCGGGAGGGGAAGGCATGCCGGACGTTTCAGTCACGCTTCCACAGTCAAGGAACACCAATGCTGTGGCGGCCTTCCGCCCCCGCTTCGAGATTCAGGCCGTCCGGTCGGTGGGGCAGGCCCCTGACCACGAAAGCAAACTGGGTCCGCTGCGCTTCGCCCGCCCGACATCCGTCGACATGCATGGCGGCGGCAAAAGCGCGCGGGATCGCACGCACGGTCTCATCGTGCAGGTCCGCGGCCGCAGTAGCTTCGATCATTATGGCCACAGCATCCAGCTGGCGGCAGGCGACCTGACGCTGTGCGATCATGCCGCCCCCTACCGCCTCGTACCTGAAGAAGCAGGCGAAGTGCTGGTGCTGCGCATCCCCACCACACTGCTTAAGGAGCATCTGCCCTCCCCAGAGGGTTTCTGTGGGCATCGGCTGGCGGGCAGCGACGGGCTGTGCTCGATCGCGGCCGCTATGGCCGTAAGCCTATTCGGCAAGGTGCAGGCGGGCCTGGGCTTGCCTTACGAGGACCGTGTGGCGCGCCACCTGCTTGACGTGATCGCCACCGCCTATGCCATTGCCTTCCAGTCGGCCCCGAACTCCTCCATCGTCAGCGGCCGGCATGCCACGGTGAAGCTGTTCATCGAACAGCATCTGCGCGACCCGGAGCTCTGCCCCCGCCTCGTGGCCGAGCGCCTCAAGCTGTCCTCGCGCTACCTGCGCATGATCTTCGCGACCGGCAACGAAACGGTGTCCGCATACATCCTGCGCCGCCGGCTGGAGGAGTGCGCTCGGCAGATCGGCGACGCGAGCTGGCGAGGCCACTCCCTGACCGAGATCGCCTTTTCCTGGGGCTTCAACAGCGCGCCGCACTTCACGCGCAGCTTTCGCGACCGGTTCGACATGTCGCCGCGAGATTATAGGCGCGTGAAGCTTGAAGCGGCAAGCGCCGCCGTGCGGCAAGCCGCTTGATGCCCGACGGCGTGACGCTGGTGCCGTTCGCCGGGCACGTGCCCGCGCTGGCCGCCGACGCCTTTGTCGCACCCGGGTGCCGACTGATCGGCGACGTCACCGTGGGTGCAGAGAGCAGCATCTGGTATAATTGCGTGCTGCGGGGCGACGTCGCCCGCATCCGCATCGGCGCGCGCAGCAATATCCAGGACGGATCGGTAATCCACGTCGACGGGCCAGCGCCCGGTCGACCGGAAGGCAATCCGACGCTGATCGGCGACGAGGTGCTGGTCGGCCATGCGGCGGTAATCCACGGCAGCGTGCTGCATGATCGCGCATTCGTCGGCATGGGCGCGCTGGTGCTCGATGCGGTGGTCGAGAGCGATGGGATGCTGGCGGCAGGCGCACTGCTGACGCCCGGCAAGACTATTCCTGCTGGCCAGCTTTGGGCCGGCCGCCCCGCGCGGTTCATGCGCGACCTCTCGCCCGGCGAGATGGCCGCCAACGCGGCCGGCGTGCGCCATTATGTCGCAAATGCGCGCGCACATCGTGTGTTCCTGAACGCTTCCGCCTAGAAGGCGACGGCGTCACCACCCTTCAGCGCCAGCATCGCGCGCGCTTCGTCCGGCGTCGCGATCTCCAACCCCAACGCTTCCAGGATGCCGCGCAGCTTGCGCACTTGGTCGGCATTGGAGCGGGCCAGCTCGCCGCGGCCGATATAGAGGCTGTCCTCCAACCCCACGCGCGCATGCCCGCCCAGCAGCGCGCTTTGCGTGCAGAAGGGCAGCTGGTGCCGCCCGGCCGCAAAGGCGGAGAAGAGGTAGTCGCCGCCGAACAAGCTGTCCGCCACCGTCACCATGTGCGCGACGTTACGCGGGTCGGGGCCGATCCCGCCCAGGATGCCGAACACGCCCTGGATCAGGAAGGGCGGCTCGACGAGCCTGCGCTCGGCGAAATGGGCCAGCGTATAGAGGTGGCCGATGTCGTAGCATTCGAACTCGAAACGGGTGCCGAACGCGTGCCCCACCTCGCGCATGATGCGCTCGATGTAGGCGTTGTCGTTGTACATGATGCGGCCGCGCGACCCTTCCACATAGGCGCGCTCCCAATCCTGGTGCCATTGCTCGACGCGCGCGCCCGCTGCGCTGAAGTCGAAGATCAGCGGCCCCATGTTGAGCGAGCAGAGCTCGGGCCGGAACGCCATCGCACCTTCCAGCCGCGCATCGAGCGACATGGTGGCGCTGCCACCGGTCGAGATGTTGACGACCGCGTCCGTTGCTTCGGCGATGCGTGGCAGGAAGGCCGCGAAGTGCGCCGCAGCGGGGCTGGGACTGCCGTCTGCTGGATTGCGGGCATGGAGGTGCAGGATCGAGGCGCCCGCCTCCGCTGCTTCGATGGCCGATGTTGCGATCTCGCCCGGTGTCACCGGCAGGTAGGGCGACATGGAGGGCGTGTGGATGGACCCCGTCGGGGCGCAGGTGATGATGACCTTCTTGGCACGGCGCATCGGCGGCTCGCTCCCTACAAACCGGCCTGGCAGACGTATTTGAAGCTGAGATACTCGTCCAACCCGTGCGCCGAGCCCTCGCGCCCGATGCCGGACAGCTTGACGCCACCGAACGGCGCCGCCGCCGTCGAGATCAGGCCGGTGTTGATGCCGACCATGCCGCTTTCGAGGTCGCGCGCGGCGCGCGCGATTGTGCGCGGATTGTCCGAGCAGAGATAGGCGGCAAGGCCAAATGGCGTGTCGTTGGCCAGGCTCATGCCTTCGTCATAGCTGTCGAAGGCGATCACGCCGGCAAGCGGGCCGAACGTCTCCTCCTGCGTCAGCAGCGCGTCGCGCGGCACGTCGCGGAGCAGCGTGGGCAGCACCAGGCGCGGGCCCTGGCCGTCCCCACCGACCAGCAGCGCGGCGCCCGCTGCGACCGCCTGGTTGCGATGCTCCGCCACCTTGGCGACCGCGTTCTCGTCGATCAGCGGACCGACGTCCGTGTCGGCAGCGAAGCCGTCACCGGTCTTGAGCGCGGCGACGCGCGCCTGGAACGCGGCCAGGAACGCGTCGTGGATGCCGCGCTGCACGTAGATGCGGTTGGCGGCGATGCAGCTCTGCCCGCTGTTACGGAATTTAGCGATCATTGCCGTCTCGACGGCTGTGTCGAGGTCGGCATCGTCGAACACCAGCAGCGGCGCGTTGCCGCCCAGCTCCAACGACAGCCGCTTGATGGTGGGGGCCGATGCCGCCATCAGCTGCGCCCCGATCTCGGTCGAGCCGGTGAAGCTTATTTTGCGCACCACGGGCGAGCGCGTGACTAGGTCGCCGATCATGCCGGCCTTGCCCGTGACCACGCCCAGCACGCCCGTGGGCAGGCCCGCCTCTTCCGCCAGCAGGGCCAGCGCCAGTGCGGACAGCGGCGTCTGGCTCGCGGGCTTGCAGACGATCGTGCAGCCGGCGGCGAGCGCGGGCGCGATCTTGCGCGTCAGCATCGCCATCGGGAAGTTCCACGGCGTGATCGCGACGCACACGCCCACCGGCTCGCGTTCGGACAGCAGGCGGCGGCCGGGCACGTTGGCGGGGATCACCTCGCCCAGGATGCGGCCCGCTTCCTCGGCATAGACCTCCACGAAGCCGGCGCCATAGGCCACCTCCGCGCGCGCTTCCTTGAGCGGCTTGCCGTTCTCCAGCGTGATCAGGCGGGCGAGGTCGTCGGCATGCGCCTCGATCAGCTCCAGCCAGCGCCGCAGCAGCGCGCCGCGCTCGCGGTTGAGCGTGCGCGACCAGCGGGGGAAGGCGTCGCGCGCGGCGTCGATCGCCGCCTGCACCTCCTGCCGGTCGAGCGAGGGCACGCGGCCGACGACCTCCCCGGTGAACGGATCGGTGACAGCAATGTCCTGGCCCGATGCGGCGGCGTGCCACGCGCCGGCGTAGAAGGCGCGGTCGCGCAACAGGTCGGGACGCGACAGGCCGGCACGGTCGAGGGCGGCGGTGGTCAAGGCAGGCTCCGGCGGGTGCGGTTGGGATATGGTCCCCTGCCCGCGCCGGTGCGCCGCGGCTTACCCGCAAGGGAACAGGCGCTTGCGCCGCGCGACATCAGCCGCCGTCAAAGGCGCGGCGCGCCTGCGCCGCCGCCTGGCGCATCAGCCCCTGGTCGGACGCGACCAGAAAGGCGCTGACCCCCATCATGCCCAGCCGCGCCACGTCGCCGTCGGCGGCTGAGGCGACATGCGCGATCAGCGGCACGCCGTGCCGGCCTGCCGCCGCCGCGATGCGCTCCACCAGAGCCACCACCGCCGGGTCGCCCGTGGCGGGGGCGCCGAGCGCCGCGGACAGGTCGCCGCGGCCGATGAACGCGCCAGCCAGCCCCTCTACCGCGAAGATCTCGTCCAGCCGGTCGACGGCGGGTGGGTCCTCGATCATCGCCAGCACGGCCGCCGTCTCGTCCGCACGCGCGATATGATCGGCGAAGCCCAGCGTGCCATAGCCGCCCGCCCGCGGCGAGTTGGAGAAGCCGCGGCTGCCCCCGCGATAGCGGCACGCGGCGACGACGGCGCGCAGCTTCTCCGCCGTGTCGACGTGCGGCACCAGCACGCCCGCCGCCCCGCAATCGAGCGCGGACAGGAGATATGTTGGGTCGGCCGAGGGCACGCGCACAACGCTTGGCAGACCAGCGGCACGCGCGGCCAGCATCAGCAGGTCGATATCGCCCGGCCCGAACGGCGCGTGTTCGGCGTCGACAACGACGAAGTCGAATCCGACCTCGCCCAATATTTCGGTCGCATGGGCTGTTGGCGTCTTGAGGAAGGTGCCGAGCAGCCGCTCGCGCGCCGTCAGCCGGCGCCGGAAGGCACGCTGGACGGCCAGGTGGTCGGGCGGCGCCATCAGGCGGACGGCGTCGGGTAGTCGTCCGCGTTCAGCACCCAGCCCGGCATGTCGGAGAAGTCGCGGCGCGGCGGGCTGAAGATGTCCACCAGCAGATTGCCCTCGGGCGCGACGGAAGCCGAGGTGTGGATCGACCGCGGCGGGATCACCGCAATCGACGGTGCGGGACAGGTGACATGCTCGTCGTCGCGCCAGTCGGCCTGGTTGGCGGTCCATGGCCAGCGCAGGTGATGGACGTAGCTGCCGCCCATCGCCAGCGAGCATTGCTCGAAATCGTCATGGTGGTGCGGCGACAGCTTGGCGGTGTCGCGTGGGCCGACCGGCTCGAACACGTTGACCATGAAGGTCGTGCAGCGCCAGATGCGTCCGAACCTGCCCGGCTCGGGCGCGACGTCGAGCGGGTAGTGGCGGATGCGGAAACCGCCCACGGGGTCGGGCCAGCGCTCCAGCGGCGGGATGAACGGCGCCGGCTCGGCATAGGTGTCGCGATTGGCGCAGAGCGCGGCGAGATCGGCCGATGCGGCGGTGAACAGGCGCACGAACTCGCCGCCATGCGGCAGCACGATCCGGCTGTCGCCCGGTGGCACGAAGGCGATATGCGCGCCCGGCACGTGCACCGTCTCCTCGCCCGCGGTCACCTCCGCCTCCGGCTCGGGCGCCTCGATCAGCAGGACATATTCGTCGGCCTGGGCCTGCCGCTCGAAGCTGCCGCCGGGCCTCGCCTGTGTATAGGCGACAATGAAGTTCTGCCCACGCGCAAGCCACGTGCGACCGTTCGCGTCATCGACCTGCGGCGCCATTTCTCCGAACAGCGCGTAGCTCGACGCGCCGAAGCCGCCGCCGGGCGCCGGCGCGGTCGCCTTGGCCGTGGACAGGCCCGAGCGCGGGTCGGCCGCCGCATACATCGTGTCGCCGTTCGCCATCTGTGTTTCGTCCCGTGTTCAGCGTTGCGGGCCGCCGACGATGATCCGGCTGGCCGGGCCGTGCTTGTTCGAGGGGGAACGCCGGCTTGACCGGTCGGCCCATCCGCGCACGGCTGCTGTGCGCTGTAGCCGGATGTCGCAGGCTGCCGCCAGACGCTAGGCTGGTGCGGTGGACGAACAGGGGCACGACAGGCGGACGCTGATGGCGGCCGCGGGAGCGGCGCTGCTTGCGGCGCGGTTGCCCGCCGCCGATGCGCCGCCGGGCAGCGCAGGCTTGGCCCATCTGCCCGGCGTGGACCTGTGGTACAGTGACACGGGCGGCTCGGGCGAAACGGTGGTGCTGCTGCATCCGTTGACCGGCAGCGGCCACGTCTGGGAGCACCAGCAGCCGGCCCTTGCGCGAGCGGGCTATCGCGTCATCGCCTACTCGCGGCGCGGCTTCCGCGGATCGAGTGCGGGACCGGCCGACCGGCCGGGCACCGGGGCCGACGATCTCCAGGCGCTGGCCGACCGGTTGGGGCTGGATCGCTTCCATGTGGTGGGAACGGCCGGTGGCGCGTTCGTGGCGGCTGCGTTCGCCGCGAGCCGGGCGGCGCGCGTGCGCACGCTGACGCTCGCCTGCAGCATCGTGCGCGTGAAGGATGCGGCGCTCGACCGGCTGGTGGCCGCGCTTGGCCTGCCCATGCTCGATCGCCTGCCGGCCGACCTGCGCGAGCTTGGGCCTACCTTTCGCGCGACCGACCCGGCCGGCCATGCCCGCTGGCAGGCGCTGGCGGCGGTCGCCCGGCCGGACGCCGCCTTGCCTGCCCAGCCGTCGGGCCCGCCCGTGACGCGCGCCGACCTCGCCCGTATGGTCATGCCCGTGCTGCTGATGGCGGGCGAGGCGGACCTCATCGCGCCGCCGCCGATCGCGCGACTGCTAGCGGGCATGATCCCGCGAAGCGAACTGGTGCTGCTGCCCGAGTGCGGCCATTCGGCCTATTGGGAGCGGCCGGACCTGTTCAACGCCGCGCTGCTGCGGTTCCTGAGGCGGCACGTCAGCGGGGGATGATGCCCCTCCAGAAATCGCAGCGGTGGGCGAAGCCGTAGCGGCGCGTGAGGGCGGTGGGGCCGCCGAAGGAGCGGACGGCGTCCTGCGCGGGGCGGTAGCGGGGCCAGGGCGGCAGGCCGGGGCCGTTAGGATCGCCCGCGCGAACGAAGTTGGCGAAAGTGTCGCGCATCGTACGTGCGAGACGGGTTTGGGCTGGGTTCAGCGGCTGCGTCGTGCCCAGGCCGCCGCGGAAGGCGGGGAAGAGGTACTGGAGTTCGGCCGTATGATAGGCCGCCATCGGAAAGCCGACCTGCGGGAAGTAGGAAGGTGCCGTAACGTCGTCGAATTGGTAGGCAAAGGCCGGCACACCGGCGGCATCGACCGCCTGCGCGATCCAGCGGCCGGTGCACGAGCGCGCGTCGCGCGCGGCCGCGATCTCTGCCTCGCTGGGGCTCGGATAAGCGTCGACCGGGTAGGCGGCGAGGATGCGCGGCGCGTTGTCGCGGCCGAAATAGAGCGCGATCTCGCCCGGGTAGTCGGGGGCACGCAGCGCCCCCAGGCGCAGTTCGCGCGCTGCGAGATTGAACGCCTGCTCGTCGCGCACGAAGCCGACCATCAGCGGCACGCGCGCTACGCGGCCCGCCGCAAAGGCGGCGGCCGGCTGTTCGGGCAGCACAGTACCGTCGAGCGTCACCCCGCTCTGCAAGGCGGCGCCATGCTCCAGGATCGTGCGGACGGGCAGCGCGCGCAGGCAGGTCGCCGTGGCACAGCCGACCTTGGCCGCGAACGCCTCGCTCCGGCGCTGCGCCTCGAAAAGCGGCGTGGCGAGCAGGCGCGCGCCGCTCATGTCGATCGCGCGGGCGAACAGTCCGCGCGCGCCGGGCGAGACCAGGGCGGCGAGCACGCTCGACCCGCCGGCCGATTGCCCGCCCAGCGTCACGCGTGCAGGGTCACCGCCGAAGCGCCCGATCGTGCGGCGCACCCAGCGCATCGCCGCCTGCTGGTCGAGCAGGCCGTAATTGGCCAAGGGGTGCCCCTCGCCGCCGAGCGCGGGGTGCGCGAAGAAGCCGAACAGGCCGAAGCGGTAGTTGAACGTGACCACGACCATGCGGCCGCCGCGCGCCAGTTGCGCGGCGTCGTAGTCGGCGGCCGAGCCCGCCACCTGCCCGCCACCGGGAATCCACAACAGCACGGGCAAGGGCCGCCGGTGCGCGAGCGCGGGCGCGAAGACGTTGAGCGTCAGGCAATCCTCGGCTTCGCTAGGCGCCGCAAACACGCCCAGTGGATCGTTCTGCGGACAGGCGGGGCCGAAGCGGCGGGCATCGCGCACGTCCCGCCACCGCGCCGCTGGCTGCGGCGGGCGCCAGCGCAGCGGGCCGACGGGCGGCGCCGCATAAGGGATGCCTAGGAACAGCCGCACGCCGTCGCGTGACGTGCCCGCGATCCGTCCTTCCGGCAGGGTGATGGCCGGCTGCGCGGCGGCGGATGCGGCGATCGCCAACCCGAGGGCGAGCGCGATGCCGCGGGCGGCCATCAGCCCGCCCAGGCCTGCCGGTAGAGTTCCGCCATGTCTTGCGCCGTCGGCAGGCGCGGGTTGTTGGCGGGCAAGCCCGACGCGATCGCCTGTTCGATCATCACCGGCACCAGATCGGCCCAGCGCGCGTGATCGATGCCATGCGCCTGCGGGGTCGGCACCGCGAGGTCGCGATTGAGCGCGCGCAGTTCCGCCACCAGCCGTGCCGCGGCGGCCTGCTCCCCCTCGCCCGCCGCAGCCACGCCCAGCACCTCCGCGCAGCGCGCATAGCGGCTAAGCGCGGCGGGCGCGGAAAAGGCGGTGACGGCCGGCAGCAGCATGGCGTTGGAGAGCCCATGCGGCACGCCGAAATGCGCGCCGATCGGCCGGCTGAGCCCGTGCACCAAAGCCACCGAACTGTTGGAGAAGGCGATGCCGGCCAGCGTCGCGCCCAGCATCAGCTGCTCGCGCGCCGTCCCGTCCGCACCGTCGGCGCAGGCCCGGCGTAGGTTGGGCGCGATCAGCCGCATCGCCTCCAGCGCGAACAGGTCGGACACCGGATTGGCGCGACGCGACACATAGGCCTCGATCGCGTGCGTCAGCGCGTCGATGCCCGTGTCGGCGGTGAGCCGCGCGGGCTTGGTGAGCGTGAGCTCGTAATCGATCAGCGCCGCCACCGGCAGGAATGCCAGCCCCACGCACAGCATCTTCTCGTGGCTGTCGTCGTCGGTGGCGATGGTGAAGCGCGTCGCCTCGCTGCCCGTGCCGGCCGTGGTCGGAATCGCCACCACCGGCAGGCCGGGCACGTCCTGCACGTGCGGCACCTTGTAGTCGCGCATGCGGCCGCCATGGATCGCCAGCACGGCGGCCCCCTTGGCGGTATCGAGCGGGCTGCCGCCGCCCAGGCCGACCACGCAATCATGGTCGCCCGCGACCAACGCCGCCGCCGCAGCCTCCATCGAACTCGCCGTCGGCTCCGGCACCGTGTCCGCGAAGGTGCGGACGGGGATGCCGGCTGCGGCGAGCGCCTCCGTGATCCGGTCGAGCGTGCCGGAGCCCGCCAGGAACGCGTCGGTGACGATGAACGGCCGGCCGAGCCCCAGCGCCGCCAGCGTCTGCGGCAGCTGGGCCGCGGCGCCCGCACCGATGCGGAGCGTGCGCGGGAACGCGAGTTCGACGGCCATTCCCCACCCCTTTACCGGCGGCCGCCATCACTCGACGGCGCCTCGGCCGCGATAGGCCCGGCCGTCCGCCGCGGAATAGCGACAAAGCCGCAAGGGGCCTGTGCAGCTTTGCGGCAGGGTTCAGACGGGCGCCAGGAACTGGTCCTGCGCGCGATCGACCTCCGCCTTGATGAAGCGTCGCACCGCCTGCACGCGCGGGCTGGTCACCACGTCCGCGCTCGCCACCAGCCAGTAGCTGCGCTGGAGGCGCACCTCGCCCGGTAGCACGGGCACGAGCTGCGGCCGGCGCGAGGCGATAAAGGCGGGCAGCACGCACAGGCCATAGCCCTCGCACGCTGCCTCCAGCTGCGCGTGCAGGCTGGAGCTTTGCAATCGCGCGCGGATGCCGCGCCCGACCTCGTCCAGATAGTCGAGCCCGCGCACGAACACGAGGTCGTCGATATAGCCGCAGAAGGTGTGGGCGACGAGGTCGGCGCGGGTGGCGATGGGCGCGTGCGCGTCCAGGTAGGCGCGCGACCCGTAGACCAGCAGCGAATAGTCGGTCAGCTTTTCCTTGAAGAAGCGGCCGCCGTCCGGCGGCTGGAGGCTGATCGCGACATCCGCCTCGCGCCGCGACAGCGCCACGATCTGCTGCAGGGTGAGCAGCTCCACCGCGAGGTTGGGGTAATGCGCGGCGAAGGCGGGCAGCTTGCCGGCGAGAAAGAAGTTGCCGAACCCTTCCAGCGTGGAGATGCGCACGATGCCGCCGACGCCGTGGCCGCTCGCGCGCATCTCGCGCCCGACCTTGCGCGTCTCCTCCAAGATCGCCTCGGCCGACGGCAGCAGCCGCTCGCCATTCTGCGTGAGGTTGTAGCCGCGTAGCGAGCGCTCGAACAGCTTGACGCCGAGCGAGCGTTCCAGCGCGTCGATGCGGCGGATGATGGTGGCATGGTCCACGCCCAGCTTGCGCGCGGCCTGCGACACGGTGCCGGCCTGCGCCACGCCTAGGAAATAACGCAGGTCGTCCCAGTCGAACTTGCGCATGTTCCTCCCCCCGCGATCCTGCACAGTCGGGCTGCGCTATTGCCCATTTATCCGCACGGCGCCACGCACTAGCCCGAATGGGGGTGGCGGAGAGCGACCATCCGGAGAGGAGAGGCGCGTGGGCGAAACACCGGGCCGGCGACGCAGATGGGCGAACCTGCTGCTGGTGCTGCCGTTCGTCGCCGTCCTGTGGGTGCCGTTCTACAACCGGGTGGAGCCGCGGCTGTTCGGCATCCCCTTCTTCTACGCCTACCAGCTCGCCTGGATCTGGCTGGGCGCCGGGCTGACCTGGATCGTCTACCTGCTCGATCGGCCGGGGCGTGAGCGGTGAGCGGCACCGCTGGCCCGGTCGCGATTGCGGTGTTCATCGCCCTGTTCGCGCTCATCTCCTCGCTGGGCTTCGTCGCCGGACGGTGGAGGCGCGGCGACCTGGGGCAGATCCATGAATGGGGGTTGGGCGGGCGGCGCTTCGGCCCGCTTCTAACCTGGTTCCTGCTCGGCGGCGACCTCTACACCGCTTACACCTTCATCTCGCTGCCTGCGCTCATGTACGGCACGGGCGGGGCCGGCTTCTTCGCCGTGCCCTACTCGATCATCGTCTTTCCCATCTTGTTCGCCTTCTTTCCACGGCTGTGGGCGGAATGCGCCCAGGGCGGCTACATCACCGCGGCCGACATGGTGGCGGGGCTGCACCGCAGCCGCTGGCTGGGGCTGGCGATCGCGGTCACCGGCATCGTCGGCACCATGCCCTACATCGCGCTCCAGCTGGTCGGGCTGGAGGCGATCTTCGCCGGGCTGGGGCTGCAGTTCGGATTCACAATCGGCGGGCACGCGGTCGAGCTGCCGCTGCTGGCGGCGTTCGGGGTGATGGCGGCTTTCACCTACAATAGCGGGCTGCGCGCGCCGGCGATGGTGGCCGTGGTCAAGGACATCCTGATCTACGCGACGCTGATCGCGGCGGTGGTGGTGATCCCGGCGGCGCTGGGCGGCTATCGTGCGGTGTTCGATGCGGTGGCGCACAGTAGGCTGGTGATCCCGCCGACGCCGCCGGGCAGCCTGGGCCCATCCTTCTCTTACGCCACGCTGGCGCTGGGCGGCGCGCTCGGCCTGTTCCTCTATCCCCATGCGCTGACCGGCATCCTGAGCGCGTCGAGCCGCGACGCGATCCGCCGCAATGCCATCGCCATGCCGGTCTATGCCTTTGCGCTGGCGCTGCTGCTGCTCTTGGGTTTCATGGCGCTGGCGGCGGGCGTGAAGGGGATGCCGCAATTCGCAGCCGGATTTGCGCGCTTCGGCGACGCCTATGCGGTGCCGGCCTTGTTCATCCACATGTTCCCGCCTTGGTTCGTGGGCGTGACCTTCGCCGCGATCGCGATCGGGGCTCTGGTGCCAGGGGCAATCATGTCGATCGCCGCGGCCAACCTGTTCACGCGCAGCATCTGGCGCGCCTTCCTGCGCCCCGGCTGCTCGGACGCGGAGGAATGCGTGGTGGCCAAGCGCGCGTCCTTGGGCGTGAAGCTCGGCGCGCTCGGCTTCGTGATGATTTTCCCGGAGACGTCGGCGGTGCAGCTGCAGCTGATGGGCGGCATTTGGATCAACCAGACGCTGCCGGCCGTGCTGCTGGCGCTCTACTGGCGGTGGCTCGATCCGCGCGCGCTGCTGGCCGGCTGGGCGGCGGGGATCGCGGCGGGCACGTGGATGGCGGCCGCGACCGGCTTCAAGAGTTCGGTCTATACGCTGCACCTGCCGGGGCTGGCGGTGCCCTGCTATTCAGCGGTGAGCGCGCTTCTACTCAACCTCATGGTGGCGGTGCTGCTGAGCGCCGCCTTGCGTGCGCGGCGCGCGCCCGCCGCGCCACCCGCTACGGTAGGATGGGCGGGATGAGGCTGTTCTGGTCGCGGCTATCGCCGTTCGTGCGAAAGGTGATGGTGGTGGCGCACGAGGCGGGTGTCGCCGACCGCATCGAGCTGGAGGACACGCTTGTCGCCATGTCGGAGATCAACGGCCGCGTGCTTGCCCTGAACCCACTCGGCCAGATCCCGACCTTGGTGCTGGACGACGGCGACAGTCTGCACGATTCGCGCGTGATCTGCGAGTATCTAGACGGCCTGCGGAAGGGCGAGCGGCTGGTGCCGCCGAGCGGGCCGGCGCGGTGGGAGGCGCTAACGCGGGCAGCGCTGGGCGACGGGCTGCTCGACGTGCTGATCCTGTGGCGGCAGGAGCGGCTGAAGCCCGCCGAGCGGCAGACAGGCGCGTGGCTCGAAACGTTCGCGGCTAAGACCGCGGCCGTGCTGGACCGATTGGAGGCGCGCGCGCCGGCGTTCGGCATTCTGCCGTTCGACATCGGCCATGTCGCGGTCGGCTGCGCGCTCGGCTACCTCGATTTCCGCTTCGGCGACCTCGACTGGCGGGCCGGCCGGCCGGCGCTGGCGGCGTGGCACCTGACGTTCGAAGCGCGGCCGTCCGCCATCGCCACCCATCCGGGAGAGCCCGCATGATCCGCCTTGCCCTGCTGGCGCTCGTCGCCCCCGTGCCGCTGGCGGCGGCGCCCGTGCCGAACGCGGCGATGGTGGCGCGCGACGTGGACGACGTGGCGGCGCTCGCGGCGGTCAAGCGGCTGCACCATGCCTACGCCGCCTATGCGGGTGCGGGACTGTGGGGCGAGATCGCCGACCTGTTCGCGGCGACGGGCGAGATGGACCTGGGCGGGACCA